>Ga0302324_100003059_pt1 | contig 37911 bp, 37 predicted proteins | sample Palsa_T0_1_FD_201949 | JGI IMG/M metagenome (GOLD analysis project Ga0302324, IMG submission 201949) | Peat permafrost microbial communities from Stordalen Mire near Abisko, Sweden - Palsa_T0_1 | ecosystem: Environmental > Terrestrial > Soil > Palsa > Peat permafrost | place: Sweden: Abisko... | reverse complement strand
CCAGCCACCCGCAAAATTCATTCTCGACGAGGATGAGCGGCGCGGCATGGCGATCAATTCCATGGTCTCCGGCGGCTGCATCATCTCCGGCGCCGTGGTGCGCCAGTCGCTGCTCTTCTCCAACGTGCGCGTCGATGAGCATTCACGCATCGAGCGCTCGGTGATTCTGCCTAATGTCGAAATCGGCAAGGGCTGCAGCGTCGTCGGCGCCATCATCGATGAAGGCGGCGTGATTCCCGACGGCATGCAGATCGGCAGCGACCGCAGCGCGGACCAGCGCCGCTTTGAGGTGACCGAAAAGGGTGTGGTGCTCGTCACGGCCGGCATGCTGCGGCGCCTGGAGGGCGCGGCACGATGACCGAAGAGCGGCTGCCGGTGGTGCTCCTGTGGCACATGCACCAACCGCAGTATCGCGACGCCCTGACGGGCGAGTACGCGTTGCCGTGGACATACCTGCACGCGATCAAGGACTACGTCGACATGGCGGCGCACCTCGAGGCGCTGCCGGCGGCGCGCGCCGTCGTCAATTTCACCCCGGTGCTCATCGAGCAACTGCAGGAGCTCGCCGCACGCATCGCCGAGCATCTTTCCTCGGGCGCGCCGCTGCCGGATCCGGTGCTGGCGCTGCTCGGTCCCGATGAGGTGCCCGAGGCACCGGCCGAGCGGCTCGCACTGCTGCGCGCCTGCCTGCGCGCGCACCGCAAGAACATGATCGAGCGCTTTGCCCCTTATCTTGCGCTTGCAACGCTTGCCGAAAGCTTCGCAACCGCGGAGCGCATCGCCTACGCCTCCGATCAGTTCATGCACGACCTTGCGGTGTGGTACCACCTCGCCTGGGTCGGCGAGACCGTGCGCCGCAGCGATCCGCTAATCGCGGCACTGAGCACACAGGAACGGCTCTACACGCCCGCGAACCGCCGCGCTCTTTTGGCGCTCATCGCAGGCCTTATCGGCAGCATCGTGCCGCGCTTTCGCGCGTTGAGTGATGCGGGTCGCTGCGAGCTCTCGCTCACGCCGTACGCGCATCCGCTCGTGCCGCTGCTGCTCAACTTTCACGCGGTGCGCGATACGCAGCCCACGGCCCTGCTGCCGCGTCACAACGCCTATCCGGGCGGAGCGGAACGTGCCGCGTGGCACATGCGCGAGGGCATCCGTGTCTTCACGGCCGCATTCGGCAAGCGCCCGCAGGGCTGCTGGCCTTCCGAAGGCGCGATCAGCGCCGAGACGCTGGCGCTCATTGATAAATTCGAGTTTCGCTGGGCGGCATCCAGCACCAATGTGTTGCGTGGCAGCCTGCTGCTCTCGAACGAACCGTCGCATAACCTCGGGCCGCGCGACTTCGACCGTCCGTATTATCTGGACAATGCACGCCTTAACTGTTTCTTTCGTGACGACACGCTTTCCGATCTCATCGGCTTCAGCTACGCTTCGTGGCGTGGCGATGATGCCGCGGCCAATCTCGTGCAGGAGCTACTGGCGCGCGTGCACGGCTTTGACGGCGCCAACGGACACGCCGTGCTGATAGCGCTCGATGGCGAGAACGCCTGGGAGCACTATCCCTACAACGGCTACTTCTTCCTGAGCGCGCTCTATGCGGCGCTTGCGACACATCCTGCCCTTGAGCTCACCACGCTCGCGCAGTATTTGGCGCGTGCGCCGCAGGCGGCGACGCTGAAGCGCATCGTCGCGGGCAGTTGGGTAAACGGCACGCTTGCAACCGGGAGGGGCGATGCAGCGAAGAATCATGCATGGGATCTGCTGTGCGACGCCATGGGCGCGTTTGACCGCGCGACTTTCGAGGGCGAGGCGGGACGCGCGCAGCGCAACGCCGCCGAGCAGCAACTCGCGCTGTGTGAGAGCTCCGACTGGTTCTGGTGGTTCGGCGACTACAACCCTGCCGACGCGGTGGCGCAGTTTGACGAGCTCTACCGCCGGCAGCTCGTGAACCTGTATCGCATATTGAAGCTGGCACCGCCGCAGGAGCTGTCGAAGCCGATCTGCGTGGGCCACGGCGCGCCGGAACACGGCGGCACCATGCGCCGTGCAACGGCTGGCTGAGCGCGCGTGCCAGGCGAAGTTCTGCCGGTGTTTGATCGGCGCCGCTGCGGGGTGCTGCTGCACCTAAGTTCGCTCGATGCGCCGCTCGGCCGCGGTGGCCGCGCCTTCATCGATTGGCTCGCGCTCGCTGGTTTTTCCGTCTGGCAGGTGCTGCCGCTGGGGCCACCCGGTGCCTCCAGCTCTCCGTATTGGGTGCGCTCCGATTTTGCCGGCAACACCGCCTTCATCGATGCAGCGGAGCGGCCGCCCGCCGACGGTGATCACTATCGCAGGTTTCTCGAGGACTCGCGCTTCTGGCTCGAGGACTATGCGCTCTTTGAAGTGCTGGGCGCTCTGCTTAAGGGGGAGCCCTGGTGGCAGTGGCAAGAGGAGTACCGGGATCGCGACCCGGCGGCACTGGCCCGCGTGAAGTCCGAGCATGCACAGGAGCTGGCGCGTGCGCAGGCCGAGCAGTTCGTGTTCGCAACCCAGTGGCAGCGGCTGCGCGCCTATGCGCACGAGCGGGGTGTGCGGCTCTTCGGCGATGTGCCTTTCTACGTGGCGCCAGACTCGGCAGAGGTGTGGACGCATCGCGAGCAGTTTCAGCTCGACGCGGCGGGCAAGCCGCGGGCCGTCGCAGGCGTGCCGCCCGACTACTTCTCGGAGTTTGGCCAGCTCTGGGGCAATCCACTTTATGACTGGGCGCGCATGCGGCGCGACGGATTTGGCTTCTGGCGCGCCCGCGTGCGCAGCCAGCTGGCGCGCGTGGATCTGCTGCGCATCGATCACTTCCGCGCCCTCGCCGCGCACTGGGCCGTTCCTGCGGGCGCACCCGATGCGCGCGGCGGCGCCTGGCGGCGCACACCCGGGCGCGCGCTTCTGAAGGCGCTCGAGGAGGAGTTTCCGGTGCTGCCGCTTGTCGCCGAGGATCTCGGTTTTATCACGCCGGATGTGGAGGCGTTGCGCCGCAGATTTCGCATCCCCGGAATGCGCGTGCTGCAGTTCGGCTTTGACGGCAACCCGCAAAATCCGCATCTGCCGCACATGCTGCGCCATAACAGCGTCTGCTACACCGGCACACACGACAACGATACCAGCGGCGGATGGTTCACGAGCCTCAATCAGGACACACGACATCGTGTGGAGAGCTACCTCGGCACGGATGCGCGCGCGATGCCGCACGCATTGGTGCGCGCCGCCTGCGCCTCGGTTGCGACTCTGGCAATCGTGCCGCTGCAGGATCTGCTCGAACTCGGCTCCGAGGCGCGTCTCAATACTCCGGGAACTGCGCAGGGCAACTGGGGCTGGAAGCTCTCGCCGCCGGCGCTCGGCCCTGAACTTGCGCAGCGCTGCGCGGCGCTGAATCAGCTGTACGGTCGGGCCTGATGCGGGCGCTTTGCTATATTGGCCCGATGAGATCTGCCGCGCTGCTCCTCCTCGCCTGTACGCTCGGCGCCTGCTCGAGCATTGTGCCGCGCCTTGAGGCGCCGCATTTGTCGATCACCAACGTCGAGCTCTTGAGCGGCACGGTTTGGGAGCAACGCCTGCGCGTGCACCTGCGCGTGGAGAACCCCAACGACCGCGCTCTTCCGGTCGCGGCTCTGGTCTACACGATTGAGGTGGCGGGCCAGGAGCTTGCGCGCGGTGCGGCCAACGAGAGCTTCATCGTGCCAGCCAATGGCGAGAGCGAATTTGCTACCGACGTGACGGCTAACATGGCCGGCGCGCTCGTTGCGATCCTGGGCCGCGGCGGTGGCAACAATCAGGCGATCGATTATCACATCAGCGGCAAGGTCACGCTCGCAGGCGGTTTCGTGCACTCGATTCCTTTCGATCATTCGGGCACGTTCAAGCTGCAGTAGCGCTGCGCGCGAGGCGCTCGTAGAGCTCCACGAAAAGTTTCGTCTGCCGCCCCCAGGAGAAATCCTCGCGCATGCCATTGGCGACGAGCGCGTGCCAGTGGTCGCGTTGCTTGTAAAGGGCGAGCGCCTCATCGAGCGCTGCGGCAAACGCCGCGGGCGCGAACTCATCAAACAGGATGCCGTTTCCCCGGCGTGTGCTGCGCTCGTACTGCTGCACGGTATCGGCCAAGCCGCCGGTTCGGCGCACGAGCGGCACGGTGCCGTAGCGCAGACTGTAGATCTGGTTGAGGCCGCAAGGCTCATACAAAGAGGGCATGAGGAAGATGTCGCTCGCCGCCTCGATCCAGTGAGCGAGCTCTTCGCTGTAGCCGCGATGGAAGAAGACGCGGCCCGGGAAGCGCTGCTGCAACTGCGCGAAGTAATCCTCATAGCGCGCCTCGCCGCTGCCTAAGCCGATGAGCGCGCAGCCACTTGCTTCGAGCGCACGCGGCAGCACATCGAAGGTGATGTCGAAACCCTTCTGTGATGCCATGCGGCTCACGAATCCGAGCAGCGGCGCGCGTCGGCCGAGTGAGAGTTTGAAGCGCTTCAGCAGCCGCTGGCGCAGCGCAAGCTTGGTCTGCAGGTGCGCGACATCGTAGTGCTCGGGCAGGTAGCGGTCTTTGCGCGGATCCCACTCATCGTAGTCCGCCCCATTCAGGATGCCGCTCAAGTCCGCGCTGCGGGCCCGCAACACCTCCTGCAGCCCCATGCCGTATTCGGCCGTGGTGATCTCGCGCGCATAGGTCGGACTCACGGTCGTAATGGCATCCGCGTACAAGATGCCATGCTTGAGCGCATTGATATGACCGGCACGCAGATCATCCTGGTGCAGGCGGTCGGAGCGCGCGCCCAGCCCCACGTCCGCAACCGCGCTTGCGGCAAAGATGCCCTGGTAGCCGATGTTATGGATCGTGAGCACCGAGCGCGTGGCTTTGAAGAGCGCATCCCACTGGTACGCAACCTTCAAATACAGTGGCGCAAAAGCGGCATGCCAGTCATGGGCATGCAGGATGTGCGGACTGAAGCCCATGCGCTGACAGCACTCAATGGCCGCGCGCGTGAGGGCAATGAAGCGCACATGCTCATCGGCATCGGCGGTGTAGATGCTCTCGCGCGCATAGAGCGCCGGGCAGTCGATGAAATAGAGGTGGGCGCGCGTGCCCGGCAAGCGCGCGATCCGCACCGAATAACGGTAGCGGCGCGCACCGAACTCGAGCGGAAGATCCTGCAGGCCCTCGACCAGTTCCTGCTCGAGCATCCCGGGATCAATCGCGCTGTAGAGCGGCGTAAACACCCGCACCTCATGCCCCTCGGCCTGCAGGTACTTCGTCAGCGCCCCGCACACATCCGCCAGGCCTCCGGTCTTGGAAAATGGGGCGACTTCGGAGCCGATGAGACAGATCTTGAGGGTCATCCGCCGCATTGTAGAGTCGGCCGCCCTGGACATACCGCGCGCCTCATTATCTTCAGGACACTGGGGTTGACAGATGCAAATAGGACATAAATGCCTCTGGCCGCCCTCCCGGCCACGCCTGTGTCAACCCTGTGACAGCCCGTTAACTTATTGATAGTAAAAGTAAAAATAACAAAGAAACCGGACGCATACCGCCCAAGCTGGTAGAATAAGCGCACTCCCTACCGACGCCGCCCATCTTGGGTGGGCTCTGAGACCCTCACGGATCCTCGAACGGTGGCGGGGTCTTAAGCGGAATCGGTGCTTCACAAGATCATGTCGTCCTCGCCCTACAAACAGCTCGAACAGGAGTTCAAGCGTTTGCACGCTTTTCGTGGTGCGCTGGCGCTGCTGCGCTGGGACGCAGCGGTCATGATGCCGCGCGCAAGCTCCGACCTGCGCGGCGAGCAGCGCGCTGCGCTCGAGACCGAGTATCACGCCTTCCTGACCGCGCCGCGCATCACGCGCCTTCTGGATCGCGCGCAAGCCAACGCGCAAGGGCTCGCCGATTGGCAGCTCGCAAACCTGCGTGAGATGCGCCGTCAGCGCGACCATGCGATCGCGATTCCGGTGTCGATCATTTCGCGCCTCGCCAAGGCTACCGCGCGCGCGGAGGCGCAATGGCACGAGGCGCGCCGGCAAAACAAATTTGACGTCCTCGCTCCGCACCTGGAGGAGGTCGTGAGCCTGGTGCGCGACAAGGCCTCGCTTCTGGGCCAGGCGCTCAACCTCGCGCCCTACGATGCGCTCGTCGATGAGTTCAGCCCGGGCCTCACGAACGCCGAAATCGAGGCGATGTTCAAGGCGCTCTCGCGGCGACTGCCTGCGCTGATTCGCGAGGCGATTTCCCTGCAGGAAGTGCGGCCGCCGCTGCCGATTACGGGCAAGTTTGCGCCGGCCAAGCAGTACGCGCTCGCCGTGGAAGTCATGACGGCGATGGGCTTTCCGTTTGATCGCGGACGACTCGATGAGAGCGATCATCCCTTCACTGAAGGCGTGCCCGGAGATATGCGCGTGACTACGCGCTTTGACGAGCGGGATCTGTTCACCGGCCTCCTCGGTGCATTGCATGAGACCGGGCATGCGATGTATCACCTTGGCTTGCCGCACGAGTGGCGCGATCAGCCGGTCGGGCGCGACCGCGGCATGGGGCTCGAAGAGAGCCAGTCACTTCTTATTGAGATGAACCTGTGCCGCAGCCGGCCATTTGTGCACTACCTGCGGCCGCTGCTCGAGAAACACTTTGGCGTCAGCGGCCCGGAGTGGGACGTGGAGAACGTCTATGCGCACTTGACGCGCGTGCGTCGCAGCCTGATCCGCGTTGATGCCGATGAGCTCACCTATCCGCTGCACGTCATGCTGCGCTACGAGCTTGAGAAGCAGCTTCTCAGCGGCGAACTTGCGGTGCGCGATCTGCCGGCGGCCTGGAATGCGGGCATGGAGTCGCGCTTAGGGATCAAGCCCACGAACGACCTCGAAGGGGTGCTGCAGGATATTCACTGGGCGGTGGGATCGTTCGGCTATTTTCCTTCCTACGTGCTGGGTGCGGTCATCGCCGCGCAGCTGCACGAGAGCCTGCGGCGCGATGTGCCGCAGCTCGATGCCGAGCTCGCCCGTGGCAACTTCAGCGGCCTCTTTGCGTGGCTGCGCACCAACGTGCACGCGTTGGGCGCCAAGGTGAGCATGCAGGAACTGATGAAAGCGGCGACCGGCAAGCCCCTCTCGGCTGTCGCTTTCGTGCGCTACGTCGAGAACAAGTACCTCGACAGTTCGGCGAGCAGCGCCGCCGCCTGAACGAAATCGTCCCTTGAAGCTGTCGCGAACCCTTCAGCGCCTGCAGGCCCACTTGCGCGCGCTTACGGGCAAGGCGATCGCCGACTTCGGCATGATCGAAGCGGGCGATCGCGTCATGGTGTGCCTGTCGGGCGGCAAGGACTCCTACACGCTGCTCGATATCCTGCAGTCACTGCAGCGCAGTGCGCCCGTCGACTTTGATCTCATGGCGGTCAACCTCGATCAGAAGCAGCCTGGCTTTCCGGCCGAGGTGCTGCCGCAGTATTTGACTGCCGTCGGTGTGCCGTTTCAGATCATCGAGCAAGACACCTACCGCGTCGTCAAACGCGTGATTCCCGAAGGCAGAACCATGTGCGGCCTGTGTTCGCGCCTGCGCCGCGGCGCGCTCTACCGTTTCGCTGCCGAGCAGCGCATCACTAAGATCGCCCTCGGTCACCACCGCGACGACATCATCGAGACACTGTTTCTGAACATTTTCTTTGGCGGCCGGCTCAAGGCGATGGCGCCGAAGCTCTTGAGCGAGGATGGCCGTCACATCGTCATCCGGCCACTCGCCTATGTGCCTGAGCGTGACATCGCACGTTACGCGCGCGGGCGCGCCTTTCCGCTCATTCCCTGCCAGCTCTGCGGGGCGCAGGAGAATATGCAGCGCGTTGCGGTGAAGAATATGCTCGCCGCCTGGGAGCGCGAGTATCCCGGGCGCAATGCCGCCATCTTTGCCGCTTTGCAGAACGTCATGCCCGCCCATCTTGCCGATCCGCGCCAGTTCGACTTTGCGCACTTGCGCACCGGCGCCGTGGCCACCATGAGCGATTCGCAGGAACAAGAACTCGAGACACAGATTGCATCCGCGGCCGTTCAGGCCGCGTGAGCCTTTAAGAGCCGTGGCCCGCAAGCCTGCCGCACAACTGTCCACTCCAGCCCTTGGCAGCTGCTACTGGGTCATTCCCGGGCAGCTGCTGGCGGGCGAACATCCCGGCGGCGATACGCCCGCGGCCATGCGCGCACGCTTGAAGTCCCTGCTTGATGCGGGCATCGATTGCTTCGTCGATCTGACGATGCCGCGCGAACTGGATGCCTACGACGGCGTGCTGCCGCCGGAGGCGGAGTATTTTCGCGCCTCGATCCAGGATCACAGCGTGCCTGCCTTACGCGAGGACATGTCGCGCGTGCTCGACTTCCTGCTGCGTTCTCTTTCGAATGGCCGGCGCGTGTATGTGCACTGCCGCGCAGGCATCGGCCGCACCGGCACGGTGATCGGCTGTCTGCTGGTCGAACACGGCCGCTCGGGCGATCAGGCGCTGCAGGAGCTCAACCAGCTGTGGCAAACCAGTGCGCGCGCTAAGGTCTGGCCCTACGTGCCGGAGACGGACGAGCAGGCCGAATATGTGCGCAACTGGTCGCGGCGCATTCCGGACGCTCCGGCGCTGCCGCCGGGAACGGATGACCTCAAATCGCGCTTTCGCGGCGCGCTCGGCGGCCTTGCGGTCGGCGATGCACTCGCCGCCGCGACCCAGGATCAGCCGCCGGGCAGCTTTGCGCCCGTTGAGCAGGTGGTCGGCGGCGGGCCGCTCGCCTTGCCGGCCGGGGCCTGGAGCGACGACACGGCAATGGTGCTGTGTCTTGCCGAGAGTCTCCTCGAACGCGGCGGCTTTGATGCGCGTGATCAGATGCAGCGCTACGGCCGCTGGCAGCAGCAGGGGCACTTGTCCGCGACCGGCGCGGCGCTCGGCATTACCGCCAATACCACCCGGGCGCTGGCGCTTGCGAAGTGGCAGCGCAAGCTCTTCTCCGGCTCCCACGATCCTGCCCATCTTGATCCCGAGCCTCTCTCGCGGGTGGCGGCGGCCGTGATGTTCTTTTATGCAACGCCCCAGATTGCGATTCACCAGGCCTGCGAACAGGCGCGCACCACCTGCCAGTCGCCCGTGGTGCTCGATTGCTGCCGCCTGTTTGCGGCGATCCTCCACGGGGCGCTCGCCGGCCGGCCGAAGGCGGCGATTTTCCATCCACCGGGGGAAATTCTCGACCGCGCGCGCTTGCGCCCGGCGGTTGCTGCACTTGCCAGCGACGCCGCGCGTGCACCGCCGCAGGACGTAAGTGCCCGAATCGACAGCGTTCTGCACGCGGCGCTGTGGGCCTTTCATACGACCGACTCCTTTCGTGCGGGCGCGCTGCGCGCCGCGAACCTTGGCGGCAGCTCGGACGTCATCACGAGTGTCTACGGTGCGCTTGCCGGTGCGCACTACGGCATCAACGCAATCCCAGCCACATGGCGCGGGGTGCTCGCGCAAAAAGAGCTCATCGAACGCTTCGCCGATCGCTTGCTCGCCATCGCAATGCTTGGGTAAGCTGACACTTATAAGATGAGCAGGCCGGGCAATCGCGCGCGCGCCGTTCACAAGCTCAAGGACCTTAGTCAATGGCGCATCGTCTTCGCACCGCGGCGCTGCCCTGGACGCGCTTGCCCGACGAGGAGTTGCTGCAGCTGCGGTTGTGCGATTTGCAGTTGTCGATCGATCGCTCCCCGCTGAAGCCGCACATCCGCCGCCTGTACGCCGAGCTTGAACGGCGTGGGATCAAGTTTCGGCCCCATGTGTGGCTCGGCGAAGAGTGGTTCTCCCCCGATGGCGTGCCCGGCATTGCCATGCCGTTCTATCTTGCGCACGCGCGCCTCGAGCAGCTCGAGCGGCGCATCATGCGCAAAGTCGAGGGTGGCAACGCGCGCTGGCTGATGCGCATTCTGCGGCACGAGGCCGGGCATGCGCTCGACAGTGCTTACCGGCTGCGGCGGCGCAAATGCTGGCGCGAAGTCTTCGGCCCCGCCTCGCGCCCGTACCCGGGACGCTATCGGGCGCGGCCCGGCAGCCGCCGCTACGTGCATCACTTGGGCGAGTGGTACGCGCAGGCCCACCCCACCGAGGATTTCGCCGAGACCTTTGCGGTGTGGCTCAAACCGCATTCGGACTGGCGCAGGAGCTACGCTGACTGGCCGGCCTTTGAGAAGCTGCGACTGGTCGAGGCGCTGATGGCAGGTGTGCGCACGCAGCGCGCTCCGGTGCGCAGCCGCGCGCGGATCGAGCCGATCGAGTCGAGCACGCGCACCCTCGCCCAGCATTACCGCCGAAAGCTCGCGCGCCACCAGTTCTACCGCCGCGGTCTTGCCGAAGACATGCTGCAGAGGGTGTTCAGCGAGGAGCGCAAGCACGTCAATTCGATGCGCGCGAGCACCCTGCTGCGCGCGCAGAAGGCGACGCTCGTTCCAGCGGTTGCGCGCGAGCTTACAACCGAGCTCTACAGCGTTCACCAGGTGCTGCGCCTCCTCATCGAGCGCAGCGAGGCGCTGACGCTTTACGTGCGCGGCAGCCGCCGCGAGGCTGCGCGTGCCGCACGCACGATGCTGATCCGCATGACGCGGCTTTATGCCGCAGGCGAGACTCCGCACTTGTCCTTATGAAAGATCTGCGCACGCTCGTCGTCGTGCATGCGAGCCTCGTGCCTCCCGACAATCTCGACGGATACACGGACAAGCAGGTCGAGGAGTGGCGCACCGAATACGATGTGATCAGCACGCTGCGCAAGGCCGGTCGCGACGTGCGCTGCCTCGGCGTCTTGGACAGCCTGACCGAATTGCGCGCCGCGGTCGCCGACTGGAAGCCCCACATCGTCTTCAATCTGTTGGAGGAGTTCGGTGGGATCGTTACGTACGATCAGCACGTCGTTGCCTTTCTCGAGCTGCTGCGCCAGCCCTATACCGGCTGCAACCCGCGTGGCCTCATGCTCTCCCGCGACAAGCTGCTGTGTAAGCAGCTCCTGGCGTTCCATCGGATTCCGACACCGCGCTTCTCGGTGAGCAGGCGCAACGCCCGCCTGCATGTGCCGCGCAAGCTCAAATTCCCGCTGTTCGTCAAATCCACCGTCGAGGATGCCTCGCTTGGCATCGCGCAGGCCTCGGTGGTGGAGGATGCGGCACGCCTCAAGGAGCGCATCGAATTCGTGCACACGCAGGTTGGCTCGGATGCGCTGGTGGAGGAGTTCATCGAGGGCCGCGAGCTCTACGTCGGTGTTCTCGGCAATGAGCGCTTAACGCGCCTGCCGGTATGGGAGATGGTGTTTGGCTCGATGCCGGAGTCGCTCGCGGCGATCGCCACCCGCAAGGTCAAATGGGACAAACGCTACCAAGCCAAGTACGGCATCACGACGCGCGCCGCGCAGGAGCTGCCGCCGGCGGTTGTTACGCGCCTCGACAAGCTCTCGCGCCGCATCTACCGGGCTCTCGGGCTCTCGGGCTACGCGCGCATGGACTTTCGGGTCACGCCAACCGGCGAAGTGTATGTGCTCGAGGCCAACGCCAATCCCAACCTCGAGACCGAAGAGGACTTTGCCGAGTCAGCGCGCGCCGCCGGTATGCCCTACAATGAGCTGCTGGAGAAGTTGATGGCACTCGGACTGTCCTACCGCGCCGAATGGCGAACCTTCTATGGATAAAAAGCAAAGTCGCCACCACCTGAGCGTGCGCCCACTGCGATGGGTCGCGCTGCTCGCGGGCTGTGCCGCCGGCGTTGCCGGCTGTATGAGTGCGGCGCACGAAGAAAAGAAACCGGAGATTCAGCTTGCGCAGATCACACGCTGGCTGCCGGGAAGCTACAACAACCTCGCGCAGCACGACTCCGACGTGCACGCCGGCAAGGCTCCGCACGAAGCGCTCGCCATTACCATCGTGGCGGTTGATTCGCCCATCATGGGCCTGCACACTTTTTATCTGCAGGAGAGCGCGGCCGATGATCCGCAGCGCGTCATGCGTCAGCAGGTGCTGACCTTCGAGGTCAACGACCAGGGCCGAGTACGCGAGCAGGTGGCCAATCTCATCGATCCGCGGCGCTGGCGCGACGGCCCGTCAAGCCCGGAGCTTCTCACCGCGCTCGTGACCGAGGATCTCGCGCCTCTCAATGGCTGTGACCTTTTCTGGCACCAAGCACCCGACGGCTTTGTGGGCATAGGGGACCCGGCGCGCTGCCACGTCCCGACGCACACGAGCGAGCTTGCCGCAACGACGCAGCTCGTCGCCGAGCTCAAATCCACCGAGCTTGATCTGTCGGAGCAGTCGTACGATGCGAGTGGGGCGCTTTTGCAGGGGCGCCGTGACGATCCGCTCTACCGCTTTCACAAAGTCAGCACGCCAAAGCCCTAGTTCGCAGCGCGCGCGCTTCGCCGCGGCAGTAAACCGTCTCAGGTTTGCTTCGCAGGCCACGCGTGCGATTCTTGCGATCGCCGGCGAGCGGCTGCGCAGAGTCAGCCCTTGAGGTGCTGATCGAGCCACTCGAGCACCGTGGCGTGCCATTGCAAACTGTTGGCGGGCTTCAATACCCAATGGTTCTCATCGGGGAACACGAGGAGCTTGCTCTCGATGCCGCGACGCCGCAGCGCGGTGAATGCGGCGAGCCCTTGGGAGTAGGGGATACGAAAATCGCGCTCGCCATGGATGACGAGCATGGGCGTGCGCCAGCGGTTCACGAAGTTCGCGGGGTTGAACTGCTCGTAGTTGCGCGGATCCTCGAAGTAGGGGGCGCCGAACTCCCATTCGGGAAACCACAGCTCCTCGGTGGCGTAGTAGCCGATCCTTTGGTCGAAGAGCCCATCATGATTGACGATGCAGCGAAAGCGGTCCGGCCAGTTGCCCTCGATCCAGTTCATCATGAAGCCGCCGTAGGAGGCACCGAGCGCGCACACGTGCGTGCCATCGAGCCACCGGTAGCGCTCGATCGCGGCAGCAAGGCCCTTCTGCAGATCAACGAGAGGCTTGCCGCCCCAGTCCTTGCTGACCGAATCCGTGAAGGCCTGCCCGTAACCCGGTGAGCCGTGAAAGTCGATCAGCACCACCCCGTAGCCGTGGCCGGCAAAGGCCTGCGCGTTCCAGCGGTAATTCCAGAGATTCTGAAAGCTGCCCTGCGGGCCGCCGTGCACGATGAAAGCAACGGGGAAGCGCTTGCCGGCGGCGAAGCCGAAGGGCTTCACGACATAGCCGTACACGGTCTCATCGTTCCAGCCTTTGAAGCTGAACTGCTCAAAGCCGCCAAGCGAGCGCTGCTCGAGAAGAGCTTCGTTGACGCCGGTCAGACGGCGCGGCGTGCCGCCGGCGAGCGACGTGACGTACAGATCCGCGGGGGCTGCGAGATTGGCCCACGTGAAGTAAACCTCATCCTTGGTCGCGGCATAGCCTTCAACGCTCCCGGTGGCGACGATCTTGCGCAGCGTGCCGCTCATGGGGTCGATCGCGAAGAGCGCCTCCTGGCCGCCATCGGCAGCGGTGGCGAGGAGTTGCGTGCCGTCGGCGTTGGTATCGAGCCGTGCCACGGAGCGGTCCCAACGCGCGGTCAAGGGGCGAATCGTGCCCGAGTGCGCATCGCGCAGGTTGATATGCAGCCGATCGGACTCAAAGCCCGGCCGGTCCGCGGCGAGATACGCCAGATCACCGTTCTTTAGAAACACCGGCTGCGTGTCGGCGGCCGGATTTGCGGCGGTGAGATTGATGGGCGCCGAGGCATCGACGGGTGTTTCATAAAGGTCGAAGTTGGTCGACCACGGCTCGCTGCCCGATGCGAGGCGCGCGGCGAACACGATGCGCGTGCCATCGGGGCTGAAGGCAAATTCCTCATCGCGCCCAAAGGGCCGCGATGGCACGTCCGCATCCACAAGCTTTGAGACGTCGACGGGCGTTGCGGCGCGTCCATCCGTTTGGAGGTGTGCCACAAACAGATGCGCGCGCGTGCCATCGCTCCACGCATCCCAATGGCGCGCGAAGAGCTGCGAGTAGATTCGTCCCGTGGCGCCCGCCGGCCGCCCGCTACTGCCCCCGCCGGCGCGCACGGCATCGAGCGTGTCCTTCGTGCATTGAAGGTCCGCGCACTGCGGCACCACGTCCATGGAGATGGCGATCCGCTCGCCCACCGCAGAGAGCCTGAAGGTGCCGATATCAAGCGGATAGTCAGTCACCTGGTAGGGCTGCGCGTCGCTGAGCGACACACGCCACACCTGCGCCGAGCCGGTGCGCGTCGAGAGAAAATAGAGCGTACGGCTGTCGGCCGCCCAGCGCGGGCTCCAGTCGTTGGCCACATTCCACGCCAGAGCGCGTGCCTGCGACTTCATCCCCGCACGGTCAATGAGAACCAGGTGCGTGCGGCCTTCGTTGGCGGCTATATCGGTCAAACGCAGCACCAATACGACATAGCGGCCGTTGGGCGAGGGTTGCGGGTCGGAGATGCGCTGCAGGCGCACGAGGTCCTCGGCGGTGAACGGCACGGGAGTGTGAGCTGCCGCACCCACCGTGCTGCTGAGCGTGAGGAGAAGCGGACAGATCAGGCGCGCCGTCATCATGAGCGTATTCCGCGGCAGTCAGTCACTTATTGTAGCGTCGGCGCGCTCCCGCGCATCAGCACTGACCGACCTTGGCTGCCAACTCATTCACGCGCCGGATTTGGCGTTTCGGTGCGCTTCATCACGGACAGCACACGCCTCTGCAGGTGAACTGTAAGCTGCGTGCAGCGTTCTTTTTATTAAACAGGAGGCAATTGCGTCATGGCTGCTGGATCGGCAGGTTCGCCCGGCCTCGTCCCCGTCGCCAATTTGCGCGAGTTCTTTCACGAGGCGCTGCAAGGTGCGTTTGCCAAGCAGCAATTGAGCGTCGAAGATCAAACCGAACACTACATCGTCAACCTGCTCACGCTCTTCGCCCGCTCCGAAGCACTCTACGAGCACACGCCCGATGGCCCGCGTCTGAAGCCACTTGCCGTCATGCTGGCCGAGGCGCTCGAGGCACCCTCGGCGCGTGATCGCGAACGCACCCTGCAGCGCCTCGGCGATGTTTCACTTTTCGTCGCCGGCTTCTTCGCGCAGAGCTTCGCGCGCAAGCTCATCGACATCGACTATCACATCGCCATGGGCGGGCGCGCCTACGGCACGCTCGCCGCTACGCATACGCGCGGGCCGCGCCGGGTCTTGGGCCCGGTGTTCGCCGAGCTTGCGCAGAAATTCCAGCCGCTTGTGGATGCGCTCAACGAACTGGCCGAGAGCGCCTACAAGCATTCAAATCGCGACATCCTGCGACTCTATGAGATCTGGATAAAGACCGGCAGCCGCCGTTCTTATCGCATTCTTGAGCGTCTGGGCGTGCAGCCAAGCGCCGGCGCGCGTCTGGCGATCGCGCACTGATGCGATGATTCTGCGGCAAATTCAGGAACTCATCGGCGGCATCTACGATGTGCCCATCGCGCATGACGTTTACGACTTTCTCGTCACCGAGCGCACGCGATTGCCGCCGAGCTCCCACGCCGGGGAAGCCGATGAAGAGCTCATCATCCTTGAGGAACGCGACGCCGTAGGCGTAGCGCTCTACCTGGATGCAGGACTGCTCGAGCGGCTGCGCCGGGCCGATCCGATCGAGCATCTCGATGCGGGCAACGTCGCCGACTATTGGACGGCGCTCGAAGGCGTCAGCCATTTCGTATACTTCGCGTGGAACGCGGCGCATGACAAACCCGTGTCGCTTCTTGAGCTTGAGATGCAGGCCGAAATCGACAAGTACATCGCCAGCTACGCGTTGCTGCGGCGCCAATCTCCGCGGCGCTTTCCGGCGGAGCTGCTGCGGCTGCTGTTCGAGCGCACGCGCGTTGCTCCCGGCCTCACCGAGGCGCGCCAGGCGATGTACCGCGCGGCAAGCCGTTATGCTGAGAAGTTCTGCCGTCGCCTGGAGCGCGGTCTGCGTGATTCACGCGCGGAGCTTGGGCAGGATGTGCTTGCGGAGTTGCGCCGCTTCTATCGCCTGAGCGACGGGCGCAAGATGGCGCACATCGAGCGCGCGCGCTAGAAACCGCGCTAGCTCGTTAGTCCTTGGACTCTTCCGCGTCGCGGTCGAGCGCCTTCTGCTCTTCAATCTCGCGCATCATCTTGATCCATTTGGACAGCTCGCGCAGATCACGCTTCGAGCTGGGCGGCTGCGCGGCGGCACTGCGCTCGGGGATGGCGCGTTGGTATGGATTGAAAGCACTCTCGCGCGAGAGCGCGAGCGGCTGCGGTTCGTTACGGCCCTTCGGCCGTTCCGTCGGGCGAGCGCCTTCTTGAATCTCAAGCTTCGGGCGCTCGTAATCCTCGGGCGCATCGTGCCACTCGACGGAGGCCTGGCCGCGGTCATCGTGGACCACGTGGCCCACACGCCTGCGATTGGCGCTTTCGCCGGTGCCTTGCGTATCGGGTGCGGGTTTGCCTTTGACGTCTTTCACAGAATAAGTCGCATGTGCCGCTGGTCATCCCAGCGTTGGGGAAGCTTAGAGATGCCGCCCGTCAAGGGGCTACGCAGCGCGTCACGGATTGAATTTTGCGGCTGCGCGCAGTATTCCGACCGCGGTCTTTCCATCCCGGATGGTCCCATCGAGCGCCCATCGTCGCGCTTGCGCTAACGCCATCCAGTGCACTTCGATGACTTCGGCCGACTCGTGTGCCGCGGTGGCGGGGGTGAGCGCCGTGGCGAGATAAAGGTGAATCACTTCGGTGAATACGCCGGGGGAGCTGAGGTAAGTGCCCAGCGATGACCACTGCGCGGCACTGGCGCCCGCCTCCTCAACGAGTTCGCGCTGCGCGGTCACGAGCGGCGGCTCCTCGGGCTCGAGTTTGCCCGCCGGCAGCTCCCAGAGCCAGCCGTCTGCGACATAGCGATATTGACGCAGCAGGCACACGCGCTCCTCGGCATCAATCGCAACGGCTGCCGCGCCTCCCGGGTGATGCACGATATCAAGCAGCGCCCGATGGCCATTTGGCAGCTCGACCTCATCGACTGTGACGTTCACCACACGGCCTTGAAAATGCTGGGTGCGCTTGAGCAGTGTCATGCACCCAAGACTAGCAGCGTTTGAAGTGCAGCGGCGCGTGTGACGGGCGTCAATGGCCGTGCGGCGGGGGCTTAAGTATAGTCGCGCGCTTGGCTACCGCGTCGCACCTCGACAAGCTCAACGCTCCGCAACGGAAGGCAGTTGCCCATGGCGAAGCAAACGGCGAGCGTGGCCTGAAGTCCGGTCCGCTGCTGATCGTGGCGGGCGCCGGCACCGGCAAAACGGACACCCTCGCGCATCGCGTGGCGCATCTGACGATTCACGGCGTCGATCCGGGGCGCATTCTGATGCTGACGTTTACGCGCCGCGCGGCGACGGAGATGCGTCGCCGCGCCCACGAGATCATTCGCAAGGCGCTGAACGAATCGCTCGGCGGGCTCTCGCAGACGCTGCAGCAGCGACTGGTCTGGACCGGCACGTTTCATTCGATCGGCAATCGGCTGTTACGCCACTACGCGCCGCATCTCAAACTCGACCCGCAGTTCACGGTCATCGATCGTGCCGATTCGGCGGATCTTTTGGATGGGCTGCGCCAGGAGCTCGGGCTCGCGGCGAAGGAGCAGCGCTTCCCCCGCAAAGAGACCTGCCTGCAGATCTATTCCTATCGGGTGAACACCGGGCGGGAGCTGCCGGTGGCACTCGAGGAGCAGTATCCGTGGTGCGCGCAGTGGCAGGCCGAGCTTACGAAGCTCTTTCGCGCCTATGTCGAGCGCAAGCAGCGCTGCAATCTGCTCGATTACGATGATCTGCTGCTTTACTGGCACGCGATGATGGGCGAGGCGCGCCTCGCCGCGCACGTGAGCGGCAACTTCGATCACGTGCTGGTGGATGAGTATCAGGACACGAACAAGCTGCAGGCCGACATCCTCCACGCGCTGCGCCCCGATGGCGCGGGGCTTGCGGTCGTAGGCGATGACGCGCAGGCCATCTACTCATTCCGCGCGGCGGCGGTGGAGAACATCCTGGGCTTTCCCGAGCGCTTCACGCCGCGCGCCGAGGTCATCACGCTGGCGCAAAACTATCGCTCGACGCAGCCGGTACTTGATGCGGCGAACGCTCTCATGTCAGAGGCGCCGCGCCAACATCGCAAGCATCTTTTGGCCGTGCGTGGCACCGGAGTGCGGCCGCGCCTCGTGACCATCGCCGACCTTGGGGCGCAGGCGGAATACGTGTGCAACGAGGTGCTGCGCCGGCGCGAGGCCAACGTGCCGCTGCATCGCCAGGCGGTGCTGTTTCGCAGCTCAAGTCACAGCGATCTTCTCGAGGTGGAGCTCGCGCGGCGGCGCATCCCGTTCGTAAAATACGGCGGGCTCAAATTTCTCGAAGCCGCGCACATCAAAGATCTGCTCTCGGTGCTGCGCTGGGCGGACAATCCGCGCAACACCGTTGCGGGCTTTCGGGTGCTGCAGCTCCTGCCCGGCATGGGCCCGGCCAATGCGCGCCACGCGCTCGATCACTTCGGCGCGGCCGGCGGCACCTTTGCATCGCTGCGGGAGTTCACGCCGCCCGCGGCCGTGAAGTCTGATTGGCGCAAGCTCGTCGAGCTTCTGAATGATCTTGCGACGCCGGAGAGGCCCTGGCTCGGCCAGGTGCATCTGGTGCGCGAGTGGTATCTGCCGCATCTCGAGCGCCTCTACGAGGGTGCCGCCCATACGCGCCGCGGCGACCTCGATCAGCTTGATCTGTTATCGGGCCAATATCCGTCGCGCGAGCGCTTCCTCACCGAGTTGACGCTCGACCCGCCGAATGCGACCGGCGATCTGGCCGGCAATCCGCTCCTTGATGAGGACTATCTCGTGCTCTCCACCATCCATTCGGCGAAGGGCATGGAGTGGGACACGGTCTACCTGCTAAACGTCGTCGACGGCAGCTTTCCGTCGGAGTTCGCAACCGGCAAGGCGGAGCTCATTGAAGAGGAGCGGCGGCTGCTGTATGTGGCCATGACCCGCGCACGCAACGAGCTCCTCCTGTGCGTGCCGCTCAAGTTCTATCTGACGACTCAGCCGAAGAGCTCCGGGGCGCATGTCTATGGCGGCCGCAGCCGCTTCATGACGGACAAGGTCCTGAAGTGCTTCGAGGCGGCTACCTTTCAGGGCTCGAGTCTCGGCTCGGAAAATCTTGCCGAGGCGGACGCCGGCGCACTCGATGTGGGAACGCGGCTGAAGGAGATGTGGTGAGCGACTAGCGGTTTTTCGGCTTCACGAACTTGAGCGTGAAGCGATCGCTCTCGCCGATTGCGGCGTACACCTGCCGGTCCTTGTCTCCGAGCCGATAGAAGGGTGGCAGCGTCCACACTCCTTGCGGATAGTCCTTTGTGTCCTTGGGATTGGCATTGATCTCCGACTGGGCCACGAGCTTGAAGCCCTGGGACTCAATCAGGTGGATGGCGTAATCCTCGCGCACGTACCCGTTCTTGGCTTTGGGGTCCTGCGGCAGTGCGGGATTGGCGCGGTGCTCGACGACGCCGAGGATGCCCCCCGGCTTTAACGCCTTGTACATGGCCGCAAACGCCTCGGGCGCCCAGTCCGCCGCCATCCAGTTATGGATGTTGCGGAAGGTAACGACCATGTCGGCCGAGGCGGGCGGTGCGATCTCATCCGCGCCCGCTCCGAAATGGCTGACCGCGATCCGGCCATAGACCTCGGGATGCGCGCTGAATTTGTCTGCAAACGCCGCGAGGCGCCCGGTGATGTAAGGATTGTCGGGACGCGCAACCGCAAGCGCCGCCGCGTATCTGCCCTGATCCTTCAGAAAGGGCGCGAGGATTTCGGTATACCAGCCCGGCTCCGGCCAGATCTCCACCACCTGCATTTGGGGTCGAAGGCCAAAGAAGAGCAGCGTGTCTTGGGGGTGGCGGTAGACATCGCGCGCACGATCGGCTTCCGAGCGGTTCGGGTCCGCAATGACGCGCGCGAGTGCGTCTGCGGCGGCGGTCTCAGTAGTGCGGACGCTCGTAGAGCTTGCGCACGCGATCACCACCAGCGCAACGGCGAGAGCGGTAAGAACGCACTTAAGCAGTGCGCGCCTTTAGCGTCGGAATGGACCGCCGCCCTGGCGCGGGCGCTGCGGACGCTCCTGCGCTTCGTTGACTCGTAGAGGGCGGCCGTTCATTTGATGCCCGTTGAGGGCTTGAATGGCACCCTGCGCTTCGCCTTGTTCCATATCGACAAAGCCAAAGCCGCGGGGCTTGCCGGTTTCACGGTCCATTATAAGTTTGACGGACTCCACCTTGCCGTGGCGTTCGAAAAGAGATCGAACATCCTGCTCGGTGGCGCTGAAGGACAGATTCCCTACATAGATCGTCGTCATCCGATCACTCGCTTGGCAGACAGCCGCCGCCGAAATGCTACTCCCCGCCGCCGCGGGAAGTAAATAGAAGGAAAAAAACGGTATCCAGAGGGCGAACGGACTCCTCACCCGGATCGCGCAGGCTCGCGGGTGGGTCGCTGGGGGAATGCGCTGCAGCAGGTGCCGAAGATGCGCGACAAATGCGTTGCGATGCGCCTATGACTCGAGGTAGGCGTAGCCATCGAGCTCGCCCTCATAGAAGCGCTTGAGCGCCTGGCTTTCCGCGAGGGTCATGCGGCCGTCGCGGATGGCGCGCTCACAGTCGCGCGCCAGCGCCGGATACAGCTCCTCCACATCATATTCCATGTATTCAAGGACTTTGATGGCGGTGTCGCCCTTGACGATCTCCTCGATCCACCAGCCGCCCTCATCATGCAGGCGGATGTGGATGACGTGCGTGTCACCAAAGAGGTTGTGCAGGTCGCCGAGGGTCTCCTGATAGGCGCCGACCAGGAACGCGGCCATGTAGTACTCCTCGCCGGCGCGCAGCTCGTGCAGCTCGAGCGCTCGCTTGACGTCGCGCAGCGATACGAAGTGATCGATCTTGCCGTCGGAATCGCAGGTGATGTCCGCCAGCACCGCGGTGCGCGTCGGGCGCTCGTTCAGGCGATGAATGGGCATGATCGGGAAGAGCTGGTCGATCGCCCAGCTGTCGGGCAACGACTGAAATACCGAGAAATTGCAGAAGTAGGTATCGCTCAGGATGGCTTCCAGGTCTTCGAGCTCCTCGGGCCGCCGCTCGATCTTGCGGTACAAGTCGCGAATCTTCGTGCAGACCGCCCAGTAGAGCCGTTCGGCGAGTGCGCGAAACTCGAGCGACAGCAGCCCGAGGTTGAACATCTGCAGCACCTGCTCACGCGCGGTCAGCGCATCGTGGTAGCACTCCACGAGCCGTCGCTCGCTCACCCCCCGATAGGCCTCAAAGAGATCCTGTACCGGCTGCGGTAACTCTTCGCTGCCGCCGTAGTCCTGGGCGACTTCGCCCGTGATGTGGAATTTGTCGAGTGCGGAGGAGCCGAGCGCGTTGAAGATGAGCACGCTGTGATAGGCCGCCACGGCGCGGCCCGACTCGCTGATGATCAACGGATGAGGGATCTCGCGCGCGTTGCAGACGCTGGCCACGCGGTAGACGACGTCGCTTGCGTACTCGTTCAAGGTGTAGTTCATCGAAGAGGAGAAGTTGGTGCCGCTGCCGTCGTAGTCGACCCCGAGGCCGCCGCCGACGTCGATGTACTGCAGTCCCGCACCCATCAGCTTCAGCTCCGCATACACGTGCGCGAGTTCGTTGATGGCATCTTTGACGCGGCGGATATCTTGCAGCTGACTGCCCGGATGGCAATGCACGAGCTGCAGGCAATCAAGCATGTCGCGTTCCTTGAGCACCCGGAAGAGCTCGAGAATCTCCGTGACGAAGAGTCCAAACTTGGATTTGTCGCCGGCTGAGTCGGCCCAGCGCCCCGAGCCCTCGCTGAAGAGCTTGACGCGCACACCCATGCGCGGCCGCACGCCATAATGCTCGGCGTGCTTCAGGATGAGGCTCAGCTCGGCAAAATTCTCCACCACGGGAATGATCGTGCGGCCTAACTTGGTCGCAAGCGTGACAGCCTCGATGTAGCTATCGTCCTTGAAACCGTTACAGATGATGAGGCGCGTAGGCTCGTTCTCCGTCATCGCCATGACGGCGAGAAGCTCGGGCTTGGAGCCCACCTCGAGCCCAAAGCCGAATTCCTTGCCGTAGCGATACACCTCTTCGACCACCAGACGCTGCTGGTTCACCTTGATGGGATAGACCGCGGCGTAACCGCTCTTATAGTCGTTCTCGATGATCGCCTGCTGAAAGGCGGCGTGCAGATGTCGTAGGCGATGCGCGAGGATGTCCGACAGACGCACGACGACGGGGGTTGAGAGATCGCGTGCGCGCAGGCCCTCGACGACCTCAAACAGATCGATGTCGCGGCCCGGCTGCGTGTCCGGGCGCACGACGACGTGTCCCGCCTCGTTGATCCCGAAGTAGCCCTTGCCCCAGGCGTTGACGTTGTAGAGATCGAGCGAGTCCTCGATGCTCCACGGTTGCGCCGGATTGAACTTGCCTTTGCCGCCGATGACGGCGCTCTTCGGATCAGCGGACAACTCGCGCCTCCCAAAATGCGCGTGGCTCGAGCCTTGCTTTACGAAGGACCAGCCACGAGCCGGATGTTTGTAACGCCGCGCACGATAACAAAAATGAGTGTCATGTATAGAGGCGCAGTTGGCGATCAGGCGGCGCCGCGCGCGATTGGATGCGCGGGATCCCGAATCCATTCGCTCCATGAGCCGGGGTAGAGCCGCGCCCCCGAGAGTCCCGCAACCTCAAGCGCAAGCAGGTTGTGACACGCCGTGACTCCGGAGCCGCACATCGCCACAAGCTCACGCGGCGCACGCGTCCCGAGCAGTGTGCGCCAGCGGCTGCGCAGCGCCGCCGCATCCAAAAAGCGCCCCTGTGCATCAAGGTTGCCCGCGAAGGGCGCGCTGACGGCACCGGGGACGTGGCCGGCGACCGGATCGATCTTCTCATTCTCCCCGGCAAAGCGATCCGCGCCGCGTGCATCGACGAGGAGTATCTCGCGCGCGGCAAGCGCCGCGCCCACCGCATCGCTGCCGAGCGTGCCCACGCCACTTGTGCGCGGCGTGAATTGCCGGGGTGGCCGCGTCGTCTCCTCAGTGCTGAGCGGTAATCCCGCCGCAAGCCATGCGGCGTAACCGCCGTTGAGCACCGCGACCTGCTCATGACCGACCCAGCGCAGCAGCCACCAGGCGCGCGCCGCGTAGGCGCCGTTGCCCTGATCGTACGCTACCACCTGCACGTGCTCATCGATGCCCCAACCTCCCAGGGTTGCGCTCCAGGCCTGCACCTCCGGCAACGGATGGCGGCCGCTGCGCGCGCTGATCGCACCGGCAAGATCGCGATCCAGGTGCGCGTAGAGCGCGTGAGGGATGTGCCCGGCTGCAAACGCGCGCCCACCCCAGTCAGGCTGTGAAAGTTCAAAACGGCAATCGAGGATTGCGCACTTGGGCACGCCGATGAGGGCGGCAAGTTCTCCGGGTTCGATGAGCGTGGTGTACATGGATGTGAGCTTGCGACGCATTTTCCGCCGACTCACGTTGCCGTTACAATCCCGCATTCCTTAACGGCCGCGCAATCTATGGCGATCGATCTGTACTGGGGCAGTGGCAGTCCGTATGCATGGCGCGTGCTGTTGGCGCTCGAGTGCAAGCGCCTCGCCTATACGAGCCACGTGCTGCAGTTCTCCAAGCAGGAGCACAAATCACCGCAGATGCTGGCGCTGAATCCGCGCGGCCGCGTGCCGGTGCTGAAAGATGGTGACTACGTCGTCTTCGAATCTCTTGCGGTTCTTTATTATCTTGACCGCAAGTACCCGGACCCGCCGATATTCGGCCGCACTCCGGAGGAGGGCGGCGTCATCATGCGAGTCATCTGCGAGTTTCAGGCCTACGCCGAGCGGCCGGTGACGAGCATCGTCAGTTCCGTGTTTGGCCCCACGCCGAGCGCACCCGCGCCCGATCTCACTGCGGCCATGCACGTGGTCGCAAGCGAAGCGCGCACGATCGAGGGACGGCTGTCGAAATCCGAGTGGATCGTCGGCGAGAACTACTCGGCCGCTGACATGGTGATATTCCCGTCGATCCAGCTCTTGCGTCGCGCCCTGAACCGGCCCGCCGCACGCGATCTATCGTCGCGCTTCCTGCCGTTCGAAACGAATTACCCGGCGCTTGCGCGCTGGATTGCGCGCGTTGAGGCGCAGAGCGGCTACGAGCGCACCTATCCACCGCATTGGCGCGAAGCGCACGCCTGAAAAAAAATCTGATGAGTTCGCACAAAGTTCACGTTGAGTTTCCGGGACGCATCCTGCTCGTTGGCTTCGGCAGCATTGGGCAGGGCGTACTGCCGCTCATTCTGCGCCACATCGCGGTGTCGCCCGAGCGCATTACGATCGTCACGGCGGAGGAGCATGGCCGAGACATCGCCGCCGAATATGGCGTGAAGTTCGTCCGCGAGACGCTGACCCGCGAGAGCTACCGGCGGATATTGAATCCGCTCCTCGGGCGCGGCGATTTGCTGCTAAACGTCTCGGTGGATGTCTCCAGCATCGCGCTCATCAAACTGTGCTGGGAAAAAGGCGCGATGTACCTCGACACGTGCATCGAGCCCTGGCCAGGCGGCTATACCGATCCGACGGTGCCAGCCGCGCGGCGCACCAACTATGCGCTGCGCGAGGAGGCGCTCGCGCTGCGTCCCGGGAATGCGCGCTCCCCGACCGCGGTGCTGACGCACGGGGCGAACCCCGGTCTCGTTTCGCATTTCGTCAAGCAGTCGCTCCTCAATATCGCCGCCGACACCGGCGCGGAAGCCGGCAATCCGCGCTCGCGCGCCGATTGGGGCGAGCTTGCGCGCCGGCTCGGCATCAAGGTGATCCACATCGCCGAGCGCGACACCCAGGTCTCGCACGTGCCCAAGGAGCCGAACGAGTTCGTCAACACCTGGTCGGTCGATGGTTTCGTGAGCGAGGGCTGCCAGCCAGCCGAGCTCGGGTGGGGGACTCACGAGCGCAACTTCCCGCGCGACGGCAAGCGCCACGAGTCCGGCTGCATGTGTGCGATCTATCTCATGCAGCCGGGCGCGAGCACGCGGGTGCGCACCTGGACACCTCTGGCGGGGCACTTTCACGGCTTCTGTATTACGCACGGCGAATCGATCTCCATCGCCGATTACTACACGGTGCGCGACGGCGCCCAGGCGGTCTATCGCCCGACGGTGCATTACGCCTACCACCCCTGCGATGCGGCGGTCGTCTCACTGCACGAGTTTGCCGGCCACAACTGGCAGCTGCAGAAGAGGAAACGCATCCTGATGGGCGATATCGACACGGGCATCGATGAGCTCGGGGTGCTGCTCGCCGGGCACAAGAACAATGCCTACTGGTTCGGCTCGCAGCTCTCGATCGGCGAGGCGCGCAAGCTTGCGCCACACAACAGCGCCACGAGCCTGCAGGTCACGATCTCCTGCCTCTCGGGCATGGTGTGGGCGATCGAGAATCCCAACTGCGGCGTCACGGAACCGGATGAGATGGATTTCCGGCGCAATCTTGAGATCTGCATGCCGTATCTCGGCAATGTGGCCGGCAAGTACACCGACTGGACGCCGCTGCACGAGCGCGAGCGGCTCTTCCCCGAGGACATCGACAAGAGCGATCCGTGGCAGTTCAAGAACGTGCGGGTGCTGTTCTAAAAGGGCTGGCCGACCGCGCCGTACTCGATGGCTATGATGACGAAGCTGCGGGCGCCGCCGGGCAGCTCGATGGCGATCTCCTCATCGAGGCGCTTGCCGAGCAGCGCCCTGCCAAGCGGTGAATCCATGCTGATGTAGCCGGGCGCGAGGTCAAACTCGTCCGGGCCCACGATGCGGTAGCGCTCGCTCGCGCCGCCTTCTCCCGCAAGCCTCACCCACGCGCCAAAGAACACGCGACTTCGATCAGCCGGCGCGTGCTCGACGATCACCATGCCGGTGAGGCGCTGGCGCAGAAAGCGCACGCGCCGATCGATCTCGCGCAGCCGCCGTTTGCCGTAGATGTACTCCGCATTCTCGGAACGATCGCCCTGTGCGGCAGCTTCCGCGACGGCCTGCGTGATGCGCGGCCGCTCAATGCGCCATAGCTCATTGAGTTCCTGGCGCAGCCGCTCGGCGCCTTTTTTTGTGATGTATTTCGAACCGTGCGACGGGCCTGTTCGCTCGCGGTGCATAGGAGGCGCTGTCCGCCTTATGTAGCCAATGGGCCTTTATGAAGCTTAGTCGATTTGTGGAGCCGATCACGGCTGGCAGGCGGGGCGCCTACTACGCTTGAACCATGACGGCCCGCTATTACACGCACTTCGTCACGGCAGGCGCGCAGGTTCCGCAGCAGCCTGATGCCAGTGAGTGGAGCGGTGTGGTCGAGCTGCGGCACGCGCTTGAGCCGGCCGGCGGGGCCCGCGAGCTCTGTGCGTTGCTGGCGCAAAGTTTCGACCTCAATAGCGAGGACATACGGATTCTTCACTGGGCACGACTGCACTGACAGATCGCGCCGGCGTGGTGCACCAGATCCCCTAGCGGACTTCCTTCCCTTCATCGAAAGTCCGCATTTCAACCCCGGGCCTAACGGTCCGGGGTTTTTTTTCGTCTAGAATCCGTGCTGCCGGTCTGGAAATGGCTGCGGTAGTCCCCAAGACAGCCTGTAATGGAGGGAACAATGCGTACCTGGATACTCGCGTTCGTGGCTATCGCCTGCACGGCACTCCCCGGCTGCGGCTACAACTCGCTGCAGCAGCAGGATGAGAACGTCAAGGCTGCCTGGGGAGAGGTGCTCAACCAGTATCAGCGCCGCGCTGATCTCGTTCCGAACCTGGTCAACACCGTCAAGGGCTTCGCCATCCAAGAGCAGCAGGTGCTCATCGGAGTGACCGAGGCGCGCTCCAGGGCAAGCTCCATCCAGGCGACCCCGGAACTCGTCAATAACCCCGAGGCATTCCAGAAATTCGAGGCCGCGCAGGGCGAGCTCACGCAGGCTCTGAAGAGCCTCTTCGCCGTGACCGAGGCGTATCCACAGCTGAAGTCGGATGCGAATTTTCGCGATCTGCAGGCCCAAATCGAGGGCACGGAGAATCGCATCGCCGTCGCCCGCAATCGCTACATCGCCTCGGTCCGCGATTACAACGTCACCGTACGCTCCTTCCCGCAGAATCTGACCGCGAAGCTCTTCGGCTTTGCAGTGAAGCCGAGTTTCGCCGTGGAGAACGAGGCGGCAGTTTCCAAGGCTCCGATAGTGGACTTTGGCTCCGGAGCGGCGGCTCAGGCGCGCGAGGGCGCACAGAGCGCGCCGCCGTCCGCCCCCGCTACCAATACGACGCATTGAGCACGCGCGTGCCAAGGGGTCGGTTTCGCGTCGGCCTTCTTGGCGGGCTCGCGCTCCTGGTGGGCGCGCTGTCTCTCGCAGCCGCTCAGGGGCTGCAGCCCATCCCTAAGCTTGAAGCACGCGTCACGGATCTCACCGGCACACTGACCGCGGAACAGCAGTCGACCCTTGAGGAGAAGCTCGCGGCATTCGAGGCACGCAAGGGTGCCCAGATTGTCGTGCTGATGGTGCCGACGACGCACCCGGAGGAGATTGAGCAGTTCTCCATTCGAGTGGTTGAGCAATGGAAGATCGGACGCAAGCGTGTCGATGATGGGGTGCTGCTCATCGTCGCCAAGAATGACCGGCGCGTGCGCATCGAAGTGGGCTACGGGCTCGAGGGCGCGCTGCCCGATGCGATTGCCAACCGCATCATCTACGAGACCATCCGGCCGCTCTTTGCGGAGAATGACTTCTACGGCGGCATCAACGCAGGCGTCGATCAGATTGCCCGCGTGATTGACGGCGAGTCTCTGCCGCCGCCGGATCGCACATGGAACAGCGCCCACTCGCGCCACGTGTCCGGACTCTTTCCCTTTCTAATTATCGCCGTGCTATTCGGCTCGAGCATCCTGCGGGGGATTCTCGGGCGACCCGCGGGCGCTGTCGTGACGGGCGGCCTCACGGGCGTGCTGGTGTGGCTCGTGAGCGGCTTTGCCGTGGCAGCGATCGCCGCGTCCATCATCGCGTTCCTGTTTGCGCTTCTTGCAGGCTTTGGCGGCATCTCGCGCTGGTCAAGCGGACCGGGCGTCGGCGGTTTCGGTGGCGGGATGCTGGGCGGCGGCGGCGGCTTCGGCGGCGGCGGTTTCAGTGGTGGTGGCGGCGGCTTCGGCGGCGGCGGCGCGTCGGGCAGCTGGTAGCGGATCGCAATGCAATTCAAGCGCGCGCTGCGTCATCTCTTGGCCACGCATTGGGGTACCCGGCGCCGCTTTACGCCGCAGGTGCTGGCCGCTATTCAACAGGCGATCGCGCAGGTCGAGTCGCAGCACGCCGGCGAGATCCGCTTTGCGGTGGAGACCGCGCTGCACCCGGCCGAGCTCTGGCACGATATGTCGCCCCGGCAGCGCGCGCTGCAGGCATTTGCCCATCTGCACGTGTGGGACACGCACCATAACAATGGCGTCCTGATCTACGTGCTGCTCGCGGATCGTGCCGTGGAGATTCTCGCCGATCGGGGAATTACGGCACATATTGCGCAGAGCGAATGGGATCAAATCTGCCGTGAAATGGAACGTCACTACCGCGCCAACGACTTCGGCCGCGGCTCAGTCGCCGGTATCGAACAGATCGGCCATCTGCTCGGGCGGCATTTTCCCGGCAGCCACGGCAGCGGCACGCCGGAGCTGCCCAATCAACCGGTGCTGCTGTAGCGACAAGACGGCGAATGTCATAATCGTCCGCATGAATCGAACCCTTGCGCCACTGCTGCGCGCGTTTGCCCTGGTGGGTCTGCTCCTCCCCGTGAGTTCCTGTTCGCTGCTGGAGAATGCGCAGCATGCCAGGAGCGCGCCCGCGCCCGCGCCGCCGCCCGCAGCGCAGGAAGCTCCTCCCGAGGCGACGATCCAATTTGAGCTTGCGCCGGATCAGGAGATTGTCGGCCACGTGCAAATCACGAGGAGCTTCAAGGAAGACACGCTCACCGACATCGCCCGGCGCTTCAATGTGGGTTACGAGGAGATCGTGCGGGCCAACCCCGGGGTTGATCCCTGGCTGCCGGGCGAGGGCAAGTCGATCATCGTGCCGAGCGAGTTCGTGCTGCCGAACGCGCCGCGCGAGGGCGTCATCATCAATGTCGCCGCCATGCGCATCTATTACTTTCCGCCGCATAAGGCGGATGAACCGCAGGTCGTTATCACGCATCCCATCGGCATCGGCAAGGTTGGCTGGAAGACCCCCGAGGGTGTGACCAAGATCGTGCGGCGCCAGAAGGATCCGGTTTGGCACGTGCCGGTGTCCGTGATCAAAGAACACAAGGAAAACGGTGAGGACCTGGATGCGGTCATTGGTCCCGGCCCCGACAATCCGCTCGGCCGCTACGCTTTTTATCTCGGCTGGCCGAGCTATTTGATCCACGGCACCAACAAGCCGGCCGGTGTCGGCCTGCGCTCGAGTCACGGCTGCATCCGACTGTATCCGGAGGACATCGAGTCCTTTTATGACATGATTCCGGTCGGTACCCAGGTGCGTGTCGTCAATCAACCGTTCCTCTTTGGCTGGAAGGACGGCGAGCTCTACATGCAGGCAAGCGGCGCTCTCGAGGATGAGGATGCGAACGGTCAGGCGCAGGCACAGCCCGACGCCGTGCCCAAAGCGCTCTTGAAGCGCATCGACAAGCAGGTCAAGCATCACGATGCGACCTTGAACGTGGAGCTCGTGACTGATCTTGCGAAGGATCCACGCGGCATACCGGTTGTGGTGACGCGCGCCGACTCGAACCTCGCCGAAGCACTCGCCCGCGCCTCGCACGTACAGAATCACGTACCGCAAGGGGCAACCTGGGACGGCAAGTCCGATTTGCCGATGGATGATGCGAGCTACCACGAGATGCTCTCGGATCGCGCTTCGCAGGACGCGCCGCCACCGGCGCCTGCCGCACAGCCGCCGCCCCCCAAGTCAGGTACATAAGGGCGCGCCGTGGCCGAGCTTTCCGAATGGCTGCAGCTGATGCTGGCGGAAATTGCTCGCAAGAAAGAAGAGCTGGAGCGCGCCCGCCTGGAGAGCGAACTGCGCGCGCGTGAACGAAACACGAATGACCCCTAGTGCGGCAGCGCTGCCTGCACCGGCGCGCCTGCGCGCGCACACCGGCAACGGCCTTGGCAGCGCAGGCGTCATCGCGCGCGCCCCGACCGGCGTGACGGCATTCGTCGGGCGCACGCTGAAGGGTCCTCTCAACCGCGCCACGCCGCTCACGAATTTCGGCGATTTTCAGCAACACTTCGGCGGCCTGTGGCAGCCCTCGACGCTTGCCTACGCCGTCGAGCAGTTCTTCGAAAACGGTGGCCGCGAAGCCATCATCGTGCGCGTGGCAAACGGCGCTCGACCGCCGACGCTCACGCTGCGTGCGGGTGGCGGGGTGCTGCGTCTGCAGGGCATCAATCCCGGCACGCGCGAGTATCTGCGCGCTTCAGTCGATTACGACGGCATCGGTGCGGAGGAGGAGAAGCTCTTCAATCTCGTCGTGCAACGCTTGCGCGTGACCGCCTCCGAACAGATCGAGGATCAGGAGATCTTTCGTCGCGTGTCGATCAGCGCGCAAGCCGAGCGCGCGGTCGATGGGGTGCTCAGTGACTCGCAACTCGTGCGCGTCGTGGGCCCGCTGCCCCCCGAACGGCCGTACCGCTCGGTGCGCTCGCCGCAGACTCCCATCGTGGGCTACGTCAATTCGAATCCCGACGGGCACGATGGCGCGCCGCTCACCGACTACGACGTGATCGGCTCGGTGCTCGAGCGCACGGGAATTTTCGCGCTGCAAGCGGCCGAGGGCTTCAACTTCCTGTGCATTCCGCCCTTGAGTCGCGAAACCGACGTCGGCATGAGTACGCTCATGATCGCAGCGCGCTTCTGCCGCGAGCACCACGCGATGCTGGTGGTCGATCCGCCGGCGCCCTGGACGAGCGCACGCACGGCGCTTGAGGCATTGAAGAGCTGGCCGTTTCGCAGTGAGAACGCCCTCATGCATTACCCACGGTTGACGGCGTTCGACCGCTTGCGCGGGCGCGCCGAAAACTTTGCGCCCGGTGGCGCGGTCGCCGGGATGCTCGCGCGGCTCGATGAGGCGTGGCCGGTGTGGGCTGCGGCGGAGAGCGAGGAGGCCATTCTGCGCACCGGCATGCGCCCGGCGACGCCCGTTTCGGACGATGAGCGGGTGCACCTTGCGCAGGAAGGGGTGAATACGCTGCTTGCCATGCGCGCACCGGCGCTGCCGCGCCTTACGCCCTGCACGCTCGCCGCCGGCGGAGGCGTCTCGCCGGATTGGAAATATCTCTCCGCGCGGCGTCTGGCGCTCTTCATCAACGCGAGCATCGAGCGGGGCACGCGCTGGCTTGCGTTTGAGCAAAACGGCGATGCCTCCTGGAAGCAGGCGCGCACGCAAGTCGAGGCGTTCTTGGACGCGCTCGACCTGGAAGGCGCATTTGCGGGGAGTGTTTCCGAAGAGAGTTACTTCGTGATCTGCGATGAGCGCGTCAACACGCCCGAAACGGTTGCCCAGGGGAAGGTGAAGGTGCTGTACGGCTTCGCACTCGCGCGCCCGACTGACTTTCACGCCTATCTCGTTACGCATCACCGCGGTGGCAGCCGCGTGCGTACCGTCTCCGCCAACCGTCAGACCACCTCGCAGCGGCGGCTCGAATGGGAGATCGAGACCTCGATTCTGCGCGGGATCATTATCGGTCCGTAACGCTCGGCGGTGCGTGCCGCCCTTAGGGCTTGCCGGGCGTGATGTGCATGGTGATCACCGCGCGCACCACCTCGTTGCCGTTTTGGTCCGCGACGCTCACCGGCACGGCGACGTTGCCGGGCGCGCTCCAGTCGCTCTTGTCGAGGCGCGCGGTGGCGCACACCTCATTCTCCGCCTTGCGCAGGTATTCGATCGTCATCCCGCGCGGCAGGTAACGCGTGCCCGGCGGTGTGGTCACCTCCGTCACCATGCCGGCCGCAAGCTCGCAGAGGTTGCCGAGCGCAAGCGCATGGATCGATCCCAGGTGATTCTCGATGCGGCGCCGGCGGCGCATGGCGACCTTGCACAGGCACGCCCGCAGCTCCACGAAGCGCGGTCGGATGGTGGCGAAGTAGGGAGCGCGGCGGCACACCATGCGGGCAAAGAGCCATCGACCCAGGCGCGAGGCACGGTGCTTCTGCCAAGCTCTTAAGGTGGGACCAATCAACAGCGCGTCGGTCATGGTAAGGCGGCGGCCGTGCCGGTTTGCGCGGGCAATGTATGCGCACTTTAACCCGCGCTCAAGGACCTGCGTCACTGAAGTCTTGCCGTCGCGCGCGCGGTATTATTCGCGCCATGCGCGCGGAGGCACTCGAAATTATCTGGCGCACCGTCGTTGCGATTCCGCGCGGAGAGATCGCAACCTACGGTGGCATCGCACGTCGTGCGGGCATGCCGGGGCGCGCCCGCCTGGTCGGGCATGCATTGAAGGCGGCGCCCGCGGGGCTGGAGCTGCCATGGCATCGCGTGCTCGGTGCCGGGGGGCGCATCGCCTTTCCCAAGGGCTCGCGGCTGTATGCCGAACAGGCGCGGCGCCTGCGTGCGGAAGGGTTGGAGGTTGTCGATGGCCGCGTCCGCAACAGCGGCGCGCCCGATCTCGATATGCTCCTGTGGAAGCCACAATGACTCTGAGGGCGGCATGAGCACGCGCTACGTCGTTTTCTCGCATGGGCAGGAAAGCGGCCCCTGGGGCCGCAAGATCTCCGCGCTTGCCGAAGTGGCGCGCAGCGAGGGCTATGAGACCGAATCGGTGGATTACCGCGGCATCGACGCGCCGCGCGACCGGATTACGCGTCTGGCGGACTTCTGCAAGGAGCTGCAGGGGGACCTGGTGCTGGTCGGCTCCAGTCTCGGCGGCTACGTTGCCGTGGCGTCGGCATCGCTGCTGCACGCGCGCGGCGTATTCCTCATGGCACCGGCGCTTTACATGGACGGCCTGCCGGAGCTGCGCATCGGTGTGCTCGATTGTCCGGCGGCCATCGTGCACGGCTGGCGCGATGATGTAGTCCCCTACGAGCACAGCATCCGTTTCGCGCAAAGCTACGGCGCGACGCTGCACCTCTTGAACAGCGACCACCGCCTGCACAATCAGGTGCGCGTGCTGCGCTACTTATTTGAATACTTTCTGATCGCGCTCGATCTGCCGGCGACGGCGTTCGAATGATTCCGCCCGAGCGCGTGCGCAACGCGTCGCCGAATTCACAGGTGCGGCTGCTGTGACCTGGTTCTTCAGGCGCCTCCTCGCCCTGTGGGTTCGATATCAGGTGCGCCCCGAGGACATCGTCGCGCGCCTGCGCTCTCATGCCCATCCGGTGTGCTACGTTCTTGAGGCGAAGAGCTTTGCCGATCTGTCCGCCCTGCAAAGCGCGTGCGTGCGCTTAAAGCTTGCGCGTCCCAACAAGCGTCTGCTGCCGCACGGGCGCGAGTTGCGCTCGTTCTTCTACCTAAGCCGGCCGCGCGGCTTCTGGGAGGAGCGCCGCGACCGGCGCGCACCCCCGCCGCTCGTGCGCATGATCGAGATCCTCAAGGCCGAACCCGAACTCGACATCGATCTCATACCCGTCGCGGTGTTCTGGGGGCGCACGCCGCAGAAGGAGGGCTCGTGGCTGAAGCTGCTGCTCGTTGAGCAGTGGACGATCACCACGCGGCTGCGCAAGTTCCTGCAGGTGCTGATCAACGGCAGAAACGTGCTGCTCGAGATTCATGAGCCGGTGTCGCTGCGCAGCCTGATCGGCGCGCCCGGCAGCGTGCCGGTGCAGGGACGGCGCGTGACGCGCGCACTGCGCGCGCTCTATGCGCGCCAACGCGCCGCGCGCATCGGGCCGGATCTTTCGCACCGGCGCACTCTGGTAAATGGAATTCTGCGCACGCGCGCCGTGCGCGCGGCCGTCGCGCAGGAGCGGCGCGAGAAGAAAATCACCCGGCGGCAGGCGATGCTGCAGGCGCAGAAATACGCGCAGGAGATCGCCGCCAACTACTCACCCAATTTTGTGCGCATCCTCGAGCATCTGCTGATGCGCATCTGGAACCGCATTTACGACGGCGTGGAGTTCACGCACGTCGAGACCCTGGAGCGCGCCGCGGAGACGCACGAGATCGTGTATGTCCCGTGCCATCGCTCGCACATGGATTACCTGCTCCTCTCGTACGCGATCTTTCGTCACGGCTATGCCCTGCCGCACATCGCCGCGGGAGTTAATCTCAATCTGCCAGTTCTCGGGCGTTATCTCAGGAAGGGCGGGGCGTTTTTCATCCGCCGCAGCCTGCGCGGCAATGCGCTCTACACGGTCGTCTTCATGAGCTATCTCGCGGCCATCATGGCGCGCGGCCACTCGCTCGAGTATTTCATCGAGGGCGGCAGGAGCCGCACCGGACGGTTGCTGCAGCCGAAGACCGGCATGCTCGCCATGACGGTACGCAGCTTCCTGCGCGATCCGGCGCGGCCCGTGATGTTCCTGCCCGTGTATTTTGGCTACGAGCGCATCTTTGAGGGCTCGACCTACATTGGCGAGCTCTCCGGGCTGCCTAAAGAGAAGGAGAGCATATTTGGGTTGCTGCGCGTGCTGCCGCGCTTGAAGGAGCGCTTCGGCAAGGTGCACGTGAACCTCGGCGAGCCGATCGAGCTTGGGCAGCTGCTCGATGGCTTCGATGCCGACTGGCGCACGCGCAACGTCGAGGACTACACGCGCGTGCCGTGGGTCAATGCGGCCGTGGATGAGCTCGCGCAGCGCATCATGCGCAACATCAACGCCGCCGCGGTCGTCACGCCGGTGAATCTGCTCGCCATTACGTTGCTTGCGACCCCGCGGCAGACGCTGCCCGAGGCTGATCTTTTGCGCCAGCTCGATCTGTATCAGGCATTGCTCGCCGCGTTTCCCTATAGCGCGCGCGTTACGCTGCCGACGATGTCGAGCGCACAGATGATTGCCTATGGCGAGGCGCTGCAAATGCTCACGCGCCAGAGCCACGCGCTCGGCGATCTTGTGCAAATGAGCGATGCCGCCGCCAAGCGCGCAACCTACTTCCGCAACAACGTGTTGCACCTCTTCGCGCTGCCCTCGCTCGTCGCGTGCGCATTCACCAGCAACGCGACCATGAGCACGACGGATCTGTGCCGCCTTGCGCGGCGCATCTATCCGTACATCGCGTCGGAGCTGTTCCTACGCTGGCCGGAGCAGGATGTTCCGAGCGTGGTTGAGGGAGTGCTCGCGGCACTTGCGCAGCACGGACTGCTCGAGCCCAATGAGGATGCCACGCAATGGCGGCGCCCGCCGCCGACCTCGGCGAAGGCGATGCAGCTGTCGCTGCTGGCGCAGGCGACGATCCAGACCATCGAGCGCTACTACCTTGCGGTTGCGCTGCTGTTGCAGGCGGGCAGCGGCCAGATCAGCCAGTACGCGCTCGAGGAGCGCTGCCAGCTTTTGGGTCAGCGCATGACCATGCTCTACGGCTTCAACTCGCCGGAGTTCTTCGATCGCACCATGTTTGAAAACTTCATCGACCTGCTGCGCGCCCGCGGCGTCATCCGCATCGCCGAGGGCGGCAAGCTCGCCTTCGACGACGTGCTCACCCAGGTGGCGCTCGACGCCCAGCTCGTCCTGCAGGAGCAGATGCGTCACAGCATCTTGCAGATCACCCACGCGTAAGCGGCAGTACGCCGCGATGCTGATCATTGGAGTGCGAGGCACGCGGTGAAAGCCATGCTCCTCCGCGCAGCGCTCGGCGGGCAGCCGCTCGGCGCGCCGATCGTAGGTTGGGTGGCGGATCGTTTCGGTCCGCGCTGGGCGCTCGCGGTCGGCGCCGCCTCGGGGTTTGCAGCCGCGGGCGTCGCGCTTGAGCACTTCACGCAGCACCGCCAGCGCCCCGCCGCATAGGTCAGGGAAGTCCATCACACTTGATATCGTATCATTAGTTATTATATGATGCGCTAGGTTCTCCGGGGTTCCGCGCATGGACAAGATCGCAAACTTTGGCTACCTCCTGAAAGATCTCGGGCGCCTCTACACACGGCGTTTCGAAGAGCGCGCACAGGCGCTGCAGCTCACCCTCCCACAGTGCAAGGCGCTCGCGTACCTCGCCCGCAATGAAGGTATCAGCCAGGCGCGTCTGGCTGAGCTTGCGGAAATAGACCCGATGAGCCTCGTGCGCATCCTCGACCATATGCAGGCGGAAGGCTGGGTCGAGCGGCGCTCCGACCCGAACGATCGGCGCGCGCGCTGCCTCTACATTAAGGCTCCGGGGCGCACGATTCTGGAGGAGATCCTGCAACTGGGCGCTGTGACACGTGCGGAGTTTCTCGCGGACCTCTCCGCCGAAGAGACCGCGCGGCTCATCGACATTCTGGAGCGTATTCATGCGACGGGGCGCTCGCTTGCCCCGCTGCCGACACCTTCTTCGCAAAGTGCGCCCGGCAAGCCCATCAAACGCGCCGCCGATGCACGCGCCACGAGGTCCACATGAGTCCCGCCCCCGCGCAGCCACGTGCCGAGGTAGTGGAGATTCCCGGCGAGCGCACCGAGCGCATGAGCGCGAGTGCTGCGTCCCAAGTGCGCACGCGCTCAACCGGCGAGCGGCTGCGGCTGCCGCTCATGCTTATCGCGCCGCTTGTCGTGCTCGCCGGCGCGCTCTACTTCTATTTCAGCGGCGGGCGCTATCAATCGACCGACGATGCCTACGTGCAAGCTGCGCAAACCGTGGTCAGCAGCAACATCGGCGGACGAGTGAGCGAGATTGATGTTCACGACAATGCGTTTGTGAGGAAGGGCAGCATCCTCTTCCGCCTCGACGATGCACCGTTTCGCATCGCGGTGCAGGAAGCGCAGGCACGCCTTGCCGGCGCACGCTTGCAGGTCGAGGCGCTGCAGGCGACGTATCGGCAGCGCGAGGCGCAGGTCAAGGGCGCCGAGGACACTCTTGCGTATGAGCAGCGCGAGTATGACCGCCAGAGCGGGCTGCTCGCCTCGGGCATCTCATCCCAGGTGCAGGTGAATCAGCTGCGCCATGCACTCGATGATGCGCGTCAGGCGCTCGGCGCTGCACGCGCGGAGCTTGCCGCGGCGGCCGCCAATCTCGGCGGCGATGCCGACATCTCCATCGAGCAGCACCCCGCGGTGCTGCAGGCGCGCGCCGCGCTCGATCGCGCGCAGCTCAATCTCTCCTACACGGTTATTCACGCTCCCGAGGACGGCATCGTCGCCAAGGTTGAGCAGTTGCAGGTGGGCAACTACATCGAGGCATCGACGCCGCAGTTTGCGCTCATCTCCACGCAGGATGTGTGGGTCGAGGCGAACTTCAAAGAAAGCCAGCTCGCCTACATGCGCCCGGGGCAGGAGGCGACCGTCAAGATCGACAGCTACCCGGGTCAAACCTTCCATGCCCGCATCGCCAGCCTAAGCCCCGGCACGGGCTCAGCCTTCTCGATGCTTCCGCCGGAGAATGCCACCGGCAACTGGGTGAAAGTGGTGCAGCGACTGCCGGTGCGGCTCGCGGTGCTGGATGCGCCGGCATCGCTGCCGCTGCGCACGGGCTTGAGCGCCGATGTCACTGTGGACACGCGGCATGTGCGCACGCACCTCTTCGCGCGCACCTAGCCTTCTCTAAGTCGTAGCGCTTGCGCATATGACTTCGGGCCCGAGCCAGCAGCATCGCGCGCTGATTACGATCTCGGTCATGGTCGCCTCGATCATGCAGGCGCTCGATGCGACCATCGCGAATGTCGCGCTGCCGCGCATCGAGGGAAGCTTGTCGGCAACGCAGGACCAGATCGCCTGGGTGCTGACCTCGTACATCA
>Ga0302324_100003057_pt1 | contig 37919 bp, 29 predicted proteins | sample Palsa_T0_1_FD_201949 | JGI IMG/M metagenome (GOLD analysis project Ga0302324, IMG submission 201949) | Peat permafrost microbial communities from Stordalen Mire near Abisko, Sweden - Palsa_T0_1 | ecosystem: Environmental > Terrestrial > Soil > Palsa > Peat permafrost | place: Sweden: Abisko... | reverse complement strand
TTCTGGAAGCGCCGCTCGAGCGCCGCATCCTTCTCGATGTACTTGCGATATTCGTCGAGCGTGGTCGCGCCGACGCAGTGCAGCTCGCCGCGCGCGAGCGCGGGCTTGAGCATGTTGCCGGCGTCCATGGCGCCCTCCGCCTTGCCGGCGCCCACCATGGTGTGCAGCTCGTCGATGAACAGGATGATCTGCCCTTCCTGCTTGGCGAGATCGCTGAGCACGGCTTTCAGGCGCTCCTCGAACTCGCCGCGGAACTTCGCACCGGCGATGAGGGAGCCCATGTCGAGGGCGAGGATGCGCTTGTTGCGCAGGCCTTCCGGCACCTCGCCATTGACGATGCGCTGCGCGAGCCCCTCGACGATGGCCGTCTTGCCGACGCCCGGCTCGCCGATGAGCACGGGATTATTCTTGGTCCGCCGCTGCAGGACTTGTATGGTGCGGCGGATCTCGTCGTCGCGGCCGATGACCGGATCGAGCTTGCCCTGCGCCGCACGCTCCGTGAGGTCGATGCTGTATTTCTCGAGTGCCTGGCGATTCTCCTCGGCGCCGGCGTCCTCCACCTTCGCGCCGCCGCGCACTTCCTCGATCGCCTTCTCGAGCGCGGCGCTCTGCGCGCCCGCCGCTTTCAGGATGCGTCCGAGCTCGCCGCGATCATCGATGGCGGCCAGCACGAACAGCTCGCTCGAGATGAACTGATCGCCGCGCTTCTGCGCGAGCTTGTCGGTCACGTTGAGCAGCTTGTTGAGATCGTTGCTGATCAGCACCTCGCCCCCGGCACCCTGTACCGTGGCCACCCGATCGAGCGCCGCCGAGAGCTCCGAGCGTAGCTTCGCCACATTCACGCTCGCCTTCTCGAGCAGCGGCCGGGCCGTTCCGCCTTGGCTGTCGAGCAGCGCCGCCATCAAGTGAACGGGCTCGATGTACTGATTGTCACGACCGACCGCCAAGGACTGGGCGTCCGCCAGGGCCGCCTGGAACTTGGTCGTCAGCTTATCCATACGCATGGGAGCACCTTCGAGACCATCGGAATGGTCACTACCTGGGGGCCGACCCCCGCAATTCAACGTCCCGGGCGGGTCAGGTGCCCTATTTTTCGAGCCATATCAGGGTCGCCTGCCGCCCGGTCCGGCCGTCGCGCCGATGCGAGAAATACCGCTCCGGGGAGGCGTAGGTGCAGGCATCGCCGCCGTAGATTCGCGCAACGCCTAGGCGCTCGAGCCGGCGGCGCACGAGAGCCTCGAGGTCTGCCATGTACCGGCCGCGCGCGTTCGGCAGGAACGCCTCCTTGGCCTCTGGGTCGGCCCGCAAGAACGCCTCGCGGACCTCGGCCCCGATTTCGAAATGCCCGCGACCGATGCCCGGACCCAACCACGCCAAAAGCGAGGACGGCGGCAAGGCGAGCGCCCCCACGGTCGCCTCGATCACCCCCGCGGCCAGCCCGCGCCAGCCGGCGTGGGCCGCGGCCACGGCGGCGCCCGAGTCGGACGCGAGCAGCACCGGGAAGCAGTCCGCCGTCAGGATTGCGCAGACTCTTCCGGCGCGCCGGGTGAAGGAGGCGTCCGCGGCACGCGGTGCGGCGGCACCCCGTGCGTCGTGCGGCCCGTCCAGGTCGAGCACCTCCGTGCCGTGCTGCTGCGACAGCCACACGGGTTCCGCTGGGAGCCTCGCGAGAGCACGCAGGCGGCGGCGGTTGTCGAGAACCGCCTCGGCGCAGTCACCGACATGGGCGCCCAGATTGAACGACTCGAAGGGCGCGACACTCGCGCCGCCCGAGCGCTGGGTCGAGAGCGCTCGAACCTCCGGCGGTGCGGGCCAATCGGGGTTTATCCAGGCGAGGGACACTCAGACCCCCACGGAGCGAGGTGTTCCCGCCTTGCCGCGTGCATCGGCGCGCAGAGCCGCGATGAGGCCGGCGAAATCGACCGGCAGCGGCGCCGCGAACGAGAGCCGTGCACCGCTCACCGGGTGATCGAAGGCCAGCGCCGCGGCGTGCAACGCTTGCCGCCTGAAGCCGCGCAGTGCGGCGATGAGCGGCTCGCCGGCTCCGCGGGGGTGTGTCAGGCGGCTCCCATACACGGGATCGCCGACCAAGGGGTACTTGAGATGCGCGAGGTGCACGCGGATCTGGTGCGTGCGCCCCGTATCGAGCTTAACCTTGAGGTAGCTATGCCCGCGAAACCGCTCGAGCACCCGATAGTGGGTGCGCGCCGGGCGCCCGTCGCTGCGGATCGCCATGCGCAGCCGATCGCTGCGATGGCGGCCGATCGGCTCATCGACGGTGCCCCCGCCCGTCATCACGCCGACGCAGATCGCGAGATACTCGCGCGCGACCGCGCGTGCGAGCAGCTGTCGCGACAGCGCGGTCTGGGCGCGCGGCGTGCGCGCGATCACCAGAAGTCCGCTGGTATCCTTGTCGAGCCGATGCACGATGCCGGCACGGGGCAGCCCCGCGAGCGCCGGATCCTTGCCGAGCAGCGCATTTTGCAGTGTGTGGCGCGTATTGCCGGCGCCCGGATGCACCACCAGGCCGGCCGGCTTGTCGATTACCATGACCTCGGCGTCCTCGTAGACCACATCGAGCGCAATCATCTCGGGCTGCACCTCGCGATCGGGCAGCGGCGCGCTGATCGTCAAGCGGATCCGGGTGCCGCTTTCGACCTTGTCGCGGGGCTTCGAAGGCAGGCGTCCGACCCGGACTTGCCCCGCCTCGATCCAGGCCTTGATGCGGGTGCGAGAATGTTCCGGGAGGAGGCGCGCGAGTGCGCTGTCCAGCCGCAGTCCCGCCAACTCCTGCGGTATTTCGAGCTCGAGAACCTGGAACTCGGCATTCATGGCGCGACTCGAAGCTAGCGGCAGGGCTTCGGGTATACTGCCGCGTTTTTGCAATCCGGCCATTGTAAGGAATCGCATGTGAGACTGCGTGATCTAGTTCGTCCGGGCGCCGCCGCTGCGCTGTCCCTCGGGATCGCCCTGCTCAGCGCAGGCTGCCGCAGCCACCGGGCGGACGATGCCAGATCGGGTCCCGAGACCATCTACGCCCGGGCCCAGAAGGCCATGAAGAACTCGAGCTACGGCGAGGCGATCAAGCAGCTCGAGGCGCTCCAATCGCGCTTCCCCTTCTCCGAACCGGCGCATCAGGCGCAGATCGACCTGATCTACGCCTACTACAAGAACCATGAAACAGACCCCGCGATCGATGCGGCGGATACCTTCATCCGGGAAAATCCGACCAACCCCCGCGTCGACTATGCGTATTACATGAAGGGGTTGGTGTACTTCGAGCGCCAGGCGAACTTCCTGGAGCGCTGGTTCAACGTCGATCTGTCGCGCCGCCCGCCCATCAACTCGAAGAAGTCGTTCGACGCCTTCGACGAGTTGCTCAAGCACTATCCGCACAGCCAATACGCCGGCGATGCCCGCCAGCGCATGATCTTCCTACGCAACCGCTTGGCCGACTTCGAGCTCTACGTCGCCAGGTACTACATGCGCCGCGGCGCTTACGTGGGAGCGCTCAACCGCGCGAAATTCTGCATCGAGAACTACGACGGCGCACCCGCCGTAAAAGACTCCCTGAGGATCATCGTACAAGCCTACCGCAGCCTCGGCATGAACGACCTGGCCACGGATGCCGAGCGCGTTTACGACGCCAATTATCCGGCCAGCTCCACGGACGTCGAGCGGAAGAAGTCCTGGTGGAGGCGGATTCTATAGCCGCGTGGGACCTGAAACCACTGAACTACGGGAAACGCGTGCGAACCAGCAGCAGCCGGCGCTGCATCTCGTCACTCGCGTAGCCTAGCGAAGCGATCCTCTCCAGTCGCTGCCGAGTAGCATTCCCGGTAAAGAATGAGGAGAATGCGCTGAGCCGCTCGAGCTCTTCGAGAACGCAGGCACGCAGCCAATCCTGAATGTCCGCGCGCGGGTGAATCGTATCGAAGCGCGCTCCAGGGGCCAGGAATGGCTCGCTTGGATCCAGCCCTTTGGGCTTGGAAAGCAGATCGAAAAGCTGCTGAAGAGCGGTAACCGCGACGGTACGGGCACCGAAATCTCGTGCAACGCGCGCCAAGCTTGCGAGGCGTAGATATCGAGGCTCTCGCTTGCACAGATCCACCAGCGATTGCAGACTGCTCTCCAGCGCGCTGAAGCGCTCGAGCGCATTTAGATGCGTGTCCCGGCTGATGGCAAAGCACGTCAAAGCCTCGATCGCCGCGCTGCCATCCGGCGTCGATTCCCAAAGATCCGCACATGCGGCTGCGTACGGCAAGGTGGCAAGCGTGGTCCGCCAGCCGTACTCATGATCGTGTTCCTCGAGAAAGTCCTCGAATCGATACTCTGCCTTGGATGAGGCGATTGCCGAAGCGGTGAGCAGCAGACCTCGCTCGGAGAGGCAGGCCGCACGATCCTTCTTGCAGCAAAACAAGTTGAGCAAATAGCCGTCGGGCTTCGAAGTCGCATCGAATGGGACGAGCAGATCGAGTCCCGGAACCAATCGATATGAATCGAAACCCAGGGCGGTGAATTTGGCCACCAATTCCAGGTGCAGCGCGTCACCGGCCTTCACCTCATAAAGTATCAATGGGGACAACTGCTCGAGGAATTGTCGCCCCCCCTCGATGATGTTCGCCTCCTCTCCCTCCGCATCGATTTTGAGAAGCTCGATGTCTTGCCAGCCGTATCGTTGCAAGCACTCATCGAGCGTCACCACCCGCACGGTCTCGGTCGCCGCCGCGGGGTCTCCGGCTCGAGCCAGGGCATTGACTTCCGAATTGTCGTTGAGCGTCAGTTGGGCAGTACCGCCCTGGCGCGATAGCGCGCTGGGCTCGAGAACAACCTGAGTAAACTCGTTGATGGCGATCCCTTGCGCGAGGAATGCGGCGGTGCTCGAGGCGGGCTCGAAAGCCCATACCGAGCCCGTGGGTCCCACGGCCTTTGCCATGGATAGTGTGTATACGCCGTAGTTCGCACCCACATCGATCGCGTGTTGTCCCGGCCGCAGCAAGCCGCGCAAGAAGTTAATTTCATCTTCAAACCAATCTTGCTGCTCATAGAGCACGTATGGCGTGATCAAGTTCAGCGAATCCGGCGTAACGACGCGAACACCGCCGGCAATCTCCAGAATCGAAGTTCGCGTCATACGACTCTCATTGCGACTTGTAGCCGTTGGTGATGGGATATCGCCAATCTCGTCCGAATGCGCGGCCGCTCACCCGGACGCCGGGCGGTGCCTGGCGGCGCTTGTATTCGTTGCGCTTTACCAAATCGAGGATGCGGCCGACCGTGGCGCGATCGAAACCGCGGGCCACGATCTGATCTACCGACAGGTCCTCTTCGATGAAGGCTTCGAGGATCGGGTCAAGCACCTCGTAGGGCGGCAAACTGTCGGTATCTTTTTGATCAGGGCGCAATTCGGCGGACGGCGGGCGCTCGAGCACTCTGCTGGGGATCACGCGTGACTGCGCATTGCGCCAGGCGCACAGTCGATAGACCAAGAGCTTGCTGCAGTCCTTGATTGGCGCGAAACCACCTGCCATGTCGCCGTACAGCGTCGCGTAGCCCACAGCCATCTCGCTCTTGTTGCCAGTCGTAAGCAGCATTCGCCCCGTCTTATTCGAGATGCCCATGAGAAGCACCCCGCGGCAACGCGATTGGATGTTCTCCTCGGCCGTATCGGCAGCGCGACCGGCAAACTCATCCTTCAGCGCCCGGAGCGTCGCCTCGAACATGCCCTCGATGGAAATCTCGCTGTGCTGCACCTTGAGCCACGAAGCTTGGAGTGCCGCATCCTCCCTGCTCATCCGGGAGGTATAGCGCGAGGGCATCGCGACCGAATGCACTCGCTGGGCGCCGAGCGCATCCACCGCAATGCACAGCGTCAGCGCAGAGTCGACGCCGCCGGAAAGTCCCAGCACCACGCCCGGAAATTGGTGCTTGTCGACGTAATCGCGCGTGCCTTGAACGAGTGCGCAGTAGATGCTTTCCTCCTCCTGCTGAAGCGGCGTGATGCTACCCGGGCGCGTCTGCACCGCACCGCCAGCATCGATTTCGAGATCGACGGGGTACAGACCCGAGGTGAATGCGGGGGCACGCACCGTGACCTCGCCGCGCGCATTCATGGCGAAGGAGTTGCCGTCGAAAACGAGCTCGTCCTGGCCGCCGATGAGATTGACGAACAGCAGCGGAATTCCCGTCTCTGCCACACGCCGCCCAACCACGTCGCGCTCCCGCTGGGTTTGCTTGTAGACCTCGTAGGGCGAGGCATTGATGACCAGCAGCACTTGAGCACCGGCCTCGCGCGCTCGGGCGGCCGGCTCCGGCTCCCAGACGTCCTCGCACACCAGGATACCGGCGCGAATGCCGTTCAGATCGAGCACGGTGGGGAGAATGCCTGGAGTGAAGTAGCGCTTCTCGTCGAACACTCGGTAGTTCGGTAGGCAAGCCTTGCGGTGATTGGCGAGTACCTCGCCATCGCGAATCACGATGGCGGAGTTGAAAATTCGCTCCCCGGCATATTCCGGATATCCCGCCACCAGGATGATCCCGCGCAACTCGGATCGCAGACGCTCGATGGATCGGGCCACCTGCGCCCGCAGTCCGGAGTGGAACAAGAGATCCTCGGGCGGATAGCCCGACACCGCGAGCTCCGGCACCATGATCAGATCGGCGTTGAACTCCTCGCGCGCCCGATGAGCGGCCTCGATAATGTCCGAGGTGTTGCCCTCGACGTCGCCAACCAGCAAGTCGAGCTGCGCCATGATACAGCGCAGCTGCGGTGCGCCGCTCAAGGCGATGCCCCCAAGTCCTCTGAATTCATGCGATTATCCGCCAATGACGAACCGGTCGTAACGAGGCGCATCATTCTGGATTAAGCTCCGACCTGAGGCAAAGGCAGCCGCCTCGGATACCGTGGTACCCGGTAACTGCCGAAACTGACCCGCCATAGCGGCGGATCGAAAGGTGCCGTTTTGCCGTTCTGTGATTGATGTCTCTGCATGCAAGGTCGAGTGCGTACATTGTTCAGGTTATGGCAAAACGAGGCTAATTTCACCTTCCCGCAAGCAGCTGAGCCAATTTTGGTTCTGGGCTTGGCTGCGGACCGGCACGGAGCCGTAACAAGACTACAGTAAGGAACGAGCGAGATGATTTTCCAGTGGTTCAATGCTAACGAAGCAGAAAAGATAGCCTGCGAACTGGCCGATCAGTTCGCGCCGCAAGCGGCGCCCGTAGCCGGTAGCACAGGCCATGCCTCGACCCCCGACAACGGCAAGGACAGCGCCGCTCTGCGAGATCTAATCCGCCGTGTAGAGACGGATGGCCGGCTTTGCGGCCTCAACTTCTACAAGAAGGCTCGATTCGCGAATTCGTTCAAGTGGCGATTGCTGGAAAAAGGGATCGAGCCCGGAACTGCCAACCACGTCACGACTTCATTGGTTGTCCATCTGTCTCGCGGCGCGGGCACCGCAAACGGGGATTCCGGCGCGAATCCCGCGGACGAGCCCACCTCGGCCTCGGGGACGATTCCGGATCTTTTGCGACGCGGCAACAAAGCATTTGCCGGCGCGGACTACTCGGAGGCGATAAAGGATTTTCAGCGCGTGATCCACCGCAGTCCCGAGCATCCCGAGGCATTGAACGGTCTTGGCGCAGCACTGTGCAAGATCGGCAAATACCCCGAGGCGGAGCACCGCTTCCGGCAAGCGGTCTCGCTCGCCCCCGATTACCCGGAAGCCAGCTGCAACCTCGGCAATGTGCTTCGCTGGATGGGGAGTCTGGAGGAATCCGAGTTTTGGCTGCGTCGCGCTCTGAAGACGAAGCCGACATACGTCGAGGCCCGTGTCGGTCTCGGCTTGACCCTCATCCTTCTCGGTAGAACGAGGGATGCCAAACCCCGCTTCGAGAAAGTTCTGAAGTCGACGCCTAATCACGCCGATGCCCTGCTCGGAATGAGTCAGCTTGCAAAGATGGAAGGCCGCTTCTCCGAAGCGCAGGCGCTGATACGCCAAGTGCTCGAGAACAATCCGAAAATGGCGGGTGCTTGGGCGGTTTTTGCCACCCTGAAAAAGATGACACCCGCCGACAGCGACTGGCTTCGGAGCGCAACCGAGTTGGCGGCCAGCGGCGTACCGCCCCTCGAAGAGGCGGATCTGCGTTTTTCCATCGGCAAGTATTTCGACGACATCGGCGAGTTCGATAAGGCATTCCGGAGCTTCGAAGCGGCCAACGCACTCCTTAAGTCCTTCGCGGTGAAGTACGATCGGAAGGGCCGCGACGAGTTCATCGACCAGCTGATTCGCGCCTACTCCAAGGATGTGATCGCCGGCATCGGCGAAGGCGCCTCACCTTCCATCAAACCGGTATTCGTTTTGGGGATGCCCCGCTCCGGCACCTCCCTCACGGAGCAGATACTCGCCTCGCATCCATCGATCAAGGGCGCCGGTGAGCTGCAGTTCTGGAACGGCGTGACGCGCCAGCGGCTGGCCGAAGTCCGCGCGGGATTGCTCGATTTACCAACGCGCAAGAAGCTGGCGGAGGATTATCTTCAGCTTTTGGAGAAGCGCACGGGTGATGCGCCGCGCATCATCGACAAGACCCCGTCAAATGCGGACTGCATTGGAATAATACATTCCGTTTTTCCGAACGCGCGATTCATCTGTATGGAGCGTGATCCGATCGACACGTGCTTGTCCTGCTATTTCCAGCACTTCGTCGCGGCCGTGAGTTTTTCCACGGATCTGTCGGATCTCGCGCACTACTACAGAGCGCATTGCAGACTCGTCCAACATTGGCAATCCGTATTGCCGCCGGACAAAATGCTCGTGGTGCGCTACGAGGATCTCGTGCAGGACCAGGAGGCGTGGACGCGAAAGATGCTCGATTTCCTGGGGCTCGAATGGGACGAGAGGTGCCTGTCGTTTTACGAGAACGAGCGCCCGGTCGCGACGGCAAGCACATGGCAGGTGCGGCAGAAGCTATACACCGACTCGGTCGGACGCTGGCAGGCATACAAAAAGTTCATAGGACCTCTCAAAGCGCTCGGAGGTTGACTCGGCTCCGGAACTCAAGAGCGCTGTATTCGCTGCGGGTGAGCAAGCAGCGACTCGCCACCGGACAAAATGAACGTCGCCGATCGCAAATTCCAACCCTTTGCGGAGCCCAAGATCGGGCTCAATTGGCGTGTCCTCGGCATCCTCAATTTGTTCCGGATACTGGTACCTCTGGTACTGCTCAGTCTGCATTCTCTGGGCGGATCTCGGGGGCTGCCGGTCGAGTCGCCGCGGCTTTTCTTGATGGCCGCCGGCGCTTATCTTTGTTTTGGATTCGTCAGCGTAGTCCTCGTGCGCAAGCGAGCGACGACCGCCCATGTTCAAACCATAATCCAGGCCACCATCGACATTGCCTGCCTGACCCTGCTCCTGCATGCCTGCGGCGGAATCTCCAGCGGCCTGGGACTATTGTTCCTCGTGCCTGTTGGGGGACTTGCGTTTCTCTTGCCGCCGCGCAGCGCTCTGTTTCTGGCCGCGGTGGCGGCGATCGCGGTTCTGGTACACACGATCTGGCAGCAGCTCAGCGGACACTCCGACATCATGGTGTACGCGGCGGCGGGCTTCCTGGGTCTGGTACTTTTCACCATTTCCGCATCGGCCAGCGTGCTCGCGACGCGGGTGCGCGAGAGCGAGGATCTGGTCCGTCAGAAAGATCTGGATCTCGCCAATCTCGCCGACTTGTCGCAGTACATCGTGCAGCATCTGCGCGAGAGTCTCCTAGTCGTCGACGCGAACGACAAGATCCGCTTGATCAACGAATCCGCTGCCGAAATACTCGGGGATATCCACGCCGTGCCGGGCGCGCTCATCGGCGAAGTCTCTCCTCGCCTCCTCTACTCGCTGAGCACGTGGCGGCAGCGCGCGCCGCATGATGAAGCCCCCGCGAGCTTCGTTGCCGCCGATGGCGCGCGCTTGATTCAGCCGCATTTCGCACCCCTCGGCGCGACCGCGCCCGGGCCGACCCTCATCTTTCTGGAGGACACCAGCCTCATGGCGGAAAAGGTGCAGCAAAGTAAGCTCGCCGCCTTGGGCCGCCTGTCGGCGAGCATTGCTCACGAGATCCGCAATCCCGTCGGCGCCATGAGCCATGCGGGTCAACTGCTGGCCGAAAGCCCGGACATCGCGCCCGAAGACCGGCGGCTCACGGACATCATTCGCAGCAACTCCGAGCGCGTCAGCACCATCATCAATAACGTTCTTCAGCTCTCGCGCCGCGAATCCACCCAGCCGGCGCGCCTGTCGCTCGGCGATTGGCTGAAAGAGTTCTTGGCGGAGTTCTCCGAGACGATGCAGGTGCCGCTCAGTGAGATCGGAGTGCACGACGACGCCGAGGATCTCGAGGTGCGCTACGACCCGAGCCACCTGCACCAGGTGGTGTGGAACCTGTGCGACAACGCCATCAAGTACGGCGAGCCCCGGGACGGCATCAAGGTCGAGATCCGCTTGAGCCGCCTGATGCCGAGCTACCGCCCCTGCCTCGAAGTCGCCGACCGCGGCGCGGGGATCGAGCCGCAGGCGGCGGACCGCATCTTCGAGCCGTTCTTCACCGGACGTAAGGGCGGTACCGGGCTCGGGCTTTTCATCGCCCGCGAGCTGTGCCAGCTGAACCGCGCCATCCTCTTGTATGAGCCGCGCAGCGGCGGTGGCAGCGTTTTCCGGATAGTGTTCAGCGATCCGCAGCGCTGGGAGGAATAGCGTGGCGAATCCGTGACGCTACAATACCGACATGCCTAATCCTCCCGTACTCATCGTCGATGACGAGCCGGATATTTGCGAGCTCCTGTCCATCACGCTGGAGCGGATGAACCTCGCCCCGCGCGTCGCCGGCTCGATCGGCGCCGCACAGCGGCTGCTCAAGGCCGAGCGGTTCGACCTGTGTCTGACCGATATGCGGCTGCCGGACGGAGACGGACTCGATCTGGTGAAGTGGATCCAGCAATATTCCGCGAGTGTTCCGGTCGCGGTCATCACGGCGCACGGCAACATGGAAACCGCGGTCCGCGCCCTGAAGCTCGGCGCCTTCGATTTCGTATCCAAGCCGCTGGATCTGCCCAATTTGCGCAAGCTGGTCGCGACCGCCATCAAGCTGTCCGACCCGAGCGACGGCACCGACACCAGCGTCTTCGGTCCCCGCTTGCTCGGCAGCTCGTCGGCCATGCAGCACCTGCGCGAGATGATCGCGCGCGTCGCGCGCAGTCAGGCGCCGGTTCACGTGTACGGAGAGTCCGGCACGGGGAAGGAGCTGGTGGCGAAGCTGATTCACGAATCCGGCCCGCGCCGCGACGGATCTTTCGTGCCGGTGAATTGCGGTGCGATTCCCACCGAGCTCATGGAGAGCGAGCTTTTCGGGCACAAGCGCGGCAGTTTCACCGGCGCCGTCGTCGACAAGAAAGGACTGATCCAGTCCGCGGAAGGCGGCACGCTGTTTCTCGATGAGATCGCCGACCTTCCGCTGCACATGCAAGTGAAGCTGCTGCGCGTCATCCAGGAGAAAGCCGTGCGTCCGATCGGCGAGCAATCCGAGGTGAGCATCGACGTCCGGCTGCTGTCTGCAACCCACAAGAATCTGGCGCAGCTGGTTGCCGAGGGCAAGTTCCGCGAGGACCTTTTCTACCGAGTTAACGTCATCGAGATGCGCGTACCGTCGCTCCGTGAGCGGCCGGAGGACGTACCGGAGCTTGCCGAAGCCGTGCTGCGGCGTCTGGGCCGCCGCATGAAGATCACTCCGCCCATGCTCGCGCGGGACGCACTGGCCGCTCTCGAGTCCTATGCGTTTCCCGGCAACGTGCGCGAGCTGGAGAATATTCTGGAGCGCGCCATTACCATGAGCACCGGCGGGGAGATCCGTGTCGAGGACATCCAGCTGCGGCCCGCATCCTTGGGCTCGCACGCGATGGCCGATGGCCCCACGGGTGCGCCGCTGGGCGATCACCTCGAAGATGTCGAGCGCGAGGCCATTTTGAAGGCTCTGGAGCAGACGAGGTACAACAAGACGGCGGCCGCCAAGATGCTCGGCATGAGCTTTCGCGCGCTGCGATATCGCATCAAGAAGCTCGGTATCGAATAGCACGACGCTGTATGAGCCGGCGCGATCCCCCTCGAGAAGGCGACGTGGAGCTCACCGTTTTGATGCCCTGCCTCGACGAGGCGCTCACGGTTCAGACGTGCGTCGAGAAGGCGCACGCCTATCTTAGGAGCCGGGGCATCTCGGGAGAGGTGCTGGTGGCGGACAACGGCTCGACCGACGGCTCGCAGGCGCTCGCCGCAGCGGCGGGAGCGCGCATCGTGGCGATACCGCGCAAGGGATACGGTGCCGCCCTGATCGGCGGCATTGCGGCGGCGAGAGGCCGCTTCGTCATCATGGGCGATGCGGACGACTCCTATGACTTCACCCATCTCGACCCCTTCGTGGACGCGCTGCGCCGTGGATTCAACCTCGTTGTCGGCAATCGCTTTCAGGGCGGGATACGGCCGGGCGCGATGCCGCTGCTCAACCGCTACCTCGGCAACCCCGTGCTCACCTTCATAGGCCGTCGGCTCTTTGCCTCGCCGGTCGGGGATTTCCATTGCGGATTGCGCGGTTTCGAGCGGCGCGCCATTCTCGAGCTCAAGCTTCGAGCCGACGGCATGGAATTCGCGAGCGAAATGGTGGTGAAGGCCTCGCTGGCCGGCCTTCGCATCGGCGAGGTGCCGACGACCCTGAGTCCCGACGGCCGTAGCAGACGTCCGCACCTGCGGCCCTGGCGCGACGGCTGGCGCCACCTGCGTTTCATGTTGCTGCGCAGCCCTCAGTGGTTGTTTCTCTATCCGGGCTTGGCATTGACCTTGTTGGGGCTTGCAGGAGGCGCCGTGCTCGCCGTGCGCCCCGTATCCCTCTTCGGCCTCATGACGCTCGACATCGACGCGTTGCTGTACTGCGCCGTCGCAGCGATCGTCGGATTGCAGATCTCCTTTTTCGGCTTATTCGCGATGGCGCTCGCTCGGAAGATGAAACTACCGTTGGCCGGCAGATTCACGGCCACGCTGTTGAAGCTCGCTCCGCTCGAGCGCTCCATCGTGGTCGGTGTCTGCCTGATTGCGCTGGGCGCCGCCGGAGCGATGTATGCGGTGATCCGCTGGGGTCATGTGTCTTTCGGGGCACTCGTACCGGGCGAGATCATGCGCATCACGATTCCTTCCGTGACCGCGATTGCGCTGGGCGTGCAGATCGTGTTCGGCGCCTTGCTGCTCGGATTCGTCGAGATCGACGCGCTGTAAACCGTCAGAACGATCCTCGCATGTGTGCGCGGACCCTGGGCACCACGCGCTCGAGCAACCGGGTGTCGCGGAGGAATCGGCGGATCGCGGCCGGTCTCAGCCGCAGCACGCCGCCGATGGCTCTCCACAAGCCTCGGGTATCCCCGGCGGCGGCAGAAGCCAGAGCGAGATTGACGGCGATCGAGGCGCGCGCCGCGGGCTCGACGTATTGCGAACGGGATCCCAGCCGCGGGAGGTACCTTTCCAGAACGGTGCGCATCTGCCGCGCGAGCTCGACGCTGTCGTGCCTGCCCGTCATCGTGAGCGAACCGCTATGAATGCGAAAGCCGCTGGTGATCTCGGGGTGGTAGTGGACCGTACCGGCCGCGGATAGTTTGAGCCAAAGGTCCCAGTCGGCCGTGTACCACAGACTTTCGTCCAACCCGCCACTCTCGATCCACGCGTCCCGGCGGAATACGGGTGTGGGTGAGGCGATGAAGTTCTGCACCAGGAGCCGCTGCGCCACGGTCTCGAAGGAAAGCGCGCGCGACGTCGGCAGCGGGCAGCGCCAGATGCCGAGCTCGCAGCCGTGCCGGTCGATGATGGCGGTCGGGGCAAGGTGCAGGACTGCACTCGGGGCCGCCTCGATCCAGGAATGAACTGCCGCCGCTCGGCCCGGCAGCCACACGTCGTCCACGCTCAGCAGGCAAATGTAGGACGACTGCGCGAGCTGCACGCCGAAATTGGTCTTCGCGTGCCAGCTGTTCAGATCCTCGCGCTCAACCACGCGCAGGTGCACGCGGTCCTCGAATTCGCGCGCGATGCGTCGAGCCGCGGGCGTCGGGCCGCCGTCGATCAACAGCACCTCGATTCCATCGGCCGTTCCGGCGGCGAGCGATTGCAGCGCGAGTCCGATCCATTCCTCGCCGCGATACGACGGCATGATCACGGTAAGCGATGGACGCGAAACGTTCGTACTAGAGGTCATGCAGGCGACGGTGCTCCGCGTGGTAGTCTCGGGGTCGATGTGCTATAGATCATGCGTGCCCACCACCTTGCTGATCATAGCCGTAACGCTGAATGCGGTCCTGGGCCAGCTGATGCTCAAGTATGCGGTGATCGGCCTGGGCGGCTCGTCCGCGTTGTCGAATCTGCCGGCATTCATTCTGAGCGCGGCCAAATCTCCGCTCGTCTACGTCTCCATCGCCATCCAGGGCTTCGGCTATCTTCTCTGGATGATGCTCATCGCGCGCATGAAGCTCGGCCTCGCGAGCGCGAGCGTCGGCGCCGGCTTCTACGTGTGCATGGCCCTTGCCGCCTGGGGCGTCTATGGAGAGTCGCTCAGCCGCCTGCAATGGCTGGGACTCGGTCTCATCAGCCTAGGGGTGAGCTGTATCGGCCTCGCTTCCGCTCCTTAGCGTGGCATGAATTGCCCGTCCCCGATGGCGGGTCCGGGCGCATTGCGCAGGCACCATTGCACTACTAGGGGCGCGCTTCCGCACTGGACGGCACTCGGCCAGTTGCGCCGGATCAACTCCTCATCCAGTGCACTGCCTCGAGTCGCCAGATAGAGATCCTCGGAGCGCAGGAGCGGATCCATCTGAATCATGTCGGCGATGTAGTATCCGCCTCGAAAATCGATGAAGTACACATTACCGCCGGGCCGTTTCGCAGCCGGCACCATCGCCAGGTGTCCTGTGATGAACTCATCGATCTGCATCAACTGGAACGGCACGAGGGTCAGGAGACTCAGCACCGCCGCCGCACCCGCGAACGTGACGAGCCCGCGTCCGGCATCCGAGCGCCCCGTCAGAGCACAGGCGGCCAGTATCGGAACGACACCCCATGCCGAGTGGAAGTAGCGGTAGCCCCAGCCGTGTCCCTGATCGAAGTGAACGAAAAGATATCCGACGTATGTGCAAACCGCCGAGAGCATCAGAAGCCTGACATGCCGGTCGGCGCGCGCGCGCATGTAGCCGAGGAACGCGAAATAGTAAAGACAGGGTAAAGCCCATACCCACATCTTGGCGGCGGCAGCCACCCTCATGTTGAGGATATCGGCATCGGGCAGCATGAATACGCTCTTCAACGTCGCGCCCATCGCCGCGCTCTGCGCGGCGGGCGCGATGTCGCTTCGCAGCCAGGCCCAGCCGAGACCGACCGCAGCGGCAGGCGCGTATCCTAAAGCGAGCGGTATCAGACGGCGCCTCGTACCATGGTCCAAAGCGAAGGCGATCAGCCAGGGCGCGGCGAACAGCATGTGCGGCACGGGATTGTGAAGCAGCAAGGCCGATGCACCGACGAGCCCCGCCGCGAAGCTCCTGCCGGCGGTCGGCTTGAGCAGCAACCATGCATAGAGAAGATTGGCCGTGAGGTGCGCCTGCATGGAGTAGTAGGAAATTGCATTAGCCCAGAAGGCCGATGAAGCGAGCGCAAACAGCATTGCCCACCCTGCCGCACGGCGATCCCCGGTCACATCCAAGGTGATGCGATGAATCAGAAAGATCGCGAGCCCTGCAAGCGTCGCGTTGCATAACCAGGGAATACCGAGCAATTGGAATGGCGCGAGCACGAGCGCGAACCCGGGCCAGTAAGTTTCGATTCCCCGTCCCGTCTGCGCCGAGATCGCCAGGAAATAGCCGTTGAAGCCGGGCGCGATCAGCCAGGGAACGAGCGGCGGCGGCAGCTGCGCGGCGAGATGGCCCGAGGCAAACACCTTCGACTGAAACACGGCCGCGTACTCGTCCATGCTGAGTGGATAATTCTTGTAGACACCGACTGCACAGGCTGCGAAGAGCCCCGCGCTCATGGCCGCCGTTGCCGCAACATGTCGGTCGAGATAGTCCACGAGCCGCAACAGAGGCGCGGGCTTCTCCCAGAGAAGAGCCGTCAAGCAGACGAGCACACCTAGAGCTGCGGTCGGCCGATCATAGAAGTTCAAAAGATCGTAGAAAATGGGTGCGAAATGCCGGTGATTGAAGACGATGCCGCCAGCCAGCATGTAGAAATACGCCAGACACAGAGCGCTTAGAGCCAAGCCGAGCAAGCCCGTGCGACGCATACGGATGAGACGACTTATAATTTTTAGAGCTTTATGATGTCAGCCGACATGAATGAACTCCATCCTCGCGGGCACCTGACGCCGGGGCTCCCCCGTTGATGCGCGAAAGCCTTGACCACCTAGGGTCGGAGAGCGCGAGGAACTCGATCCCGTTGAGACTCGTCGCTCGGCGTGCGGCGGGCGGCGCGGCACTCGCTCTCCTGCCCGTCGCTCTGTGGTGTCTCACGCACCGATATCGGGGCCTTACGGGCGACGCGGGGCTGTACGCGGTACAGGCCCTCTCCCGCAGCAATGCCGGCCTCGCGCGCGATGTGTTCCTGAACAACGCATCGCAGGACCGCTACACCATATTCTCGCCGATCTATGCGTTTTTCATCAAGCGCCTCGGCCTGCAAGAGGCGGCAATATCGCTGCTGGTATTGTTCAAGGTTTGCTTCTACGTGTCGGCGTGGGCGTTCAGCCGCAAGCTCTTCGATGCGCGTACGGCGCTGCTGACGATCGCGCTTCTCATCGTCGCGCCCATCGAATATGGAGCCTTTCACGTCTTTCGCGTTGCGGAGGACATGCTGACCGCCCGATCGATGGCCGAGGCCCTCGCCATGATGGGCTTATGCTTACACGTCTACGGCCGGAAAAACGTGGGCCTCGCTCTCGCTGCCATCGCCTTGAGCATACATGCCTTGATGGCGCTGCCGATGGTGCTTTTATTGCTGAGCCTGCGGTTGAGCACCCGGGCGAGCTTGCTGGCTGCGCTGGCGGCCATCGCGGCAGTACTTTGCATGGCTTCGGCGGCGGCGATGGCGCGAGAATGGACGCCGGGCTGGCTTCGTGTCATGGACCCGAACTGGTTGGACATGGTGCGCGAGCGGTCGCAATTCGTGTTTCTCCGGCTGTGGCGCCTGGAGGATTGGGAGTCGAACGCCCGGCCGTTCGTTTCCTTGGCGCTCGGCATGCTCGTGATCCGCGATGGGCGTGTCCGCACGCTTTGCGCAGCGGCAATGATCGTGGGCGCGGCGGGCGTCGCGATCGCGTTCGTCGCGGGCATCGTTGGGCCCACCGCGGTACTCCTGCAGGGCCAGGCGTGGAGATGGACCTGGGTCACCGGGCTCGCAAGCGTATTGATGCTGGCGCCGACCGTGTTGCAAATGTGGCGCGGCGAACGCTGCGGGCTTCTGTGCGCGGCGCTTCTACTCGTGGGCTGGCTGGTCTCCGCCCTCGATGGGGTCTACTTCATCGCGGCTGCTCTGTGTCTGTGGTACGGCCGCAAGCACATTACCGCGGGCGCAGCGCCGTATCTTCGCGCAGCAGCCGTGCTGATTGGCGTGCTGGTGCTCGCACGGATCATCGGCACGGGCTGGGCGGCCCTCTTGTCCCCCGCGGGAAATGCGGGAACGGAAAGCAGGACATTGCTCATCGCGCGCACCATCCTCGGCCTGGATTGTCTGCCCGTCGTCCTCGCACTCCTTTTGGGCTCGTGGGCGCTCTCCAGTAGATCCATTGCACTGCCGGGAGCCATGGCACTCGCGCTCGCCACGGCGACGGCGTTCGCTGCGCCCGGCGCGCTCGAGAACCCGCTCGCCGAGGGTACCTCCGGCCAGATCGAAGAGTTTTCCGACTGGCGTGAGGCCATACCGCCCGGCGAGAACGTCTTCATCGTGCCGAGGTATTACACCGCGGGATTTGCCTGGTTCACGCTGCAGCGCCCGAGCTACCTCACGGTCGATCAATCGTCCGGCGTGATTTTCTCGCGCGCTACCGCCGCCGAGATCCGCCGCCGGTCCGAGGTGCTGTTGCCGATGGAAGAACCGGACTGGCGTTTGCTTTCCCGCCGCGCAACTCACGGTGGTAAATTCGATGCGGCTGCACTGCCTCTCACGCGCGACCGTTTGGTACGGATCTGTGCCGATCCCGAGCTGAATTTTGTGGTGGCAAGAGAGGCTGTGGGCTTCGAGCCTATCCGACATCATCATCCAGGCATCTGGGACGGCTGGAACCTCTACGACTGCAAGCAAGTGAACTCGTCCGGACACACCAAATGAGTAGCGCGTCGCGCAACGCGGGAAGAGTTGCAGTCATTGCGGGCGCGGGACCCGCCGGCTTGACCGCCGCGCTCGAGATGCTGAGACGCTCGGACATCACGCCGGCCGTGTTCGAAGCGGAAACTCAAGTCGGCGGTATATCCAAGACCATCAACTACCGTGGGAACCGCATGGATCTCGGCGGCCACCGCTTCTTCTCGAAATCGGATTGGGTGATGCGCTGGTGGCAGGAGATCTTGCCCTTGGCCGAGGGCCAATCCGCGGCCGGCAACGCCCTGCGCATCAGCTACCAGCGGCAAGAGCGGGACCTGGTCCCCGAGGTATTTGGCGCAGCTTCGTCCGACGCCGTATTGCTGGTTCGACAGCGGTTGTCGCGAATTTTCCATCGGCGCAGATTCTTCGACTATCCGCTCAAGCTGAACCCGAACACCATTCGGAACATGGGGCTCATCGAGAGTTTGCGCACGGGCATGAGTTACGCGCAAGCACGGCTCGCGCATCGATCGCCCGAAGTGTCGCTGGAGGATTTTCTGATCAATCGCTTCGGCGATCGCCTCTACCGCACGTTCTTCAAGAGTTATACCGAGAAGGTCTGGGGAGTGCCCTGCGAGGAGATCTCGGCGGAATGGGGGGCGCAAAGGATCAAGGGCCTGTCGGTCACCAAGGCCATCGCCCATGCGCTCAAGGCCCCTTTCCGCGGAGCCGCGGATACCGCGCAGAAAGACCGGGAAACCAGCCTGATCGAGCGTTTTCTGTATCCCAAATTTGGCCCGGGACAAATGTGGGAGGAGGTGGCGCGCAGGGTCACTCTACGCGGAGGAGCCATCCATCTAGGGGCTCGCATCGTGGGGATCGAGCGCACCGACCTCAATATCACGGCCGTCGAAGTTCGCGACGACAGCACCGGCTCGGTCCGCACCATCCCGTGCGATTACTTGATTTCCACCATGCCGGTGCGGGAGCTCGTGGCGTTGTTGAAGCCTGCGGACAGTCAAGTCGTGCAGATTGCCGAGCGTCTTCCCTATCGTGACTTCGTGACTGTCGGCTTGCTGCTGCGAAAAATGACTTTGCCCCGCAATCGTCAAACTCTCACGTCGCCAAACGGCATGCCGCCCGACAACTGGATCTACATCCAGGAGCCTGATGTTAGAGTCGGCCGCCTTCAAGTATTCAACAATTGGAGCCCGTCGATGGTGGCCGACCCGGACACCATCTGGCTCGGCTTGGAATATTTCTGTCGAGAGGGCGATGATCTCTGGTCGATGGCGGATCGCGATTTCCTGGATTTCGCGGCGCGCGAGCTCGCCCAGATCGGCATGATCGATCGGCGCGATGTCCTGGAGGGGACCGTGGTGCGCGTGCGCAAGGCTTATCCGGCCTATTTCGGAGAATATGCGCGGTTCGACAAGGTGCGCGCCTATCTCGATCGATTCGCCAATCTGTATCCCGTGGGCCGCAACGGTATGCATCGCTACAACAATCAGGATCACTCCATGCTGGCAGCCAACCTGGCGGTCAACTCGATGACGAATTCGGGCGCCGGCAAGGCAGACATCTGGCACATCAACGCCGAACAGGACTATCACGAAGATCTCGGCGAGAACGCCGTGCGGCGCGCGACGGCATGAACTCCCCCGGACATCCAGACGCCCCTGATTGCGGGAGCCGGCGGCACACGGGTGACTCCCGGGGAGCGAGCGGCGACTCGCGGCTGACAATTTTTGTCAGGTTCTGACGGAATGCGGCTCAGCTGGCGGCCAGAGACGACACTTCTATGTCAAATCTCACCCGTCACGCGCCATAATATTGTTTATATTCAATTGATTACATGGTCTGGTAGGTGTATGGCATGACCCTTGCTCACTCTTGCTCACCGGCTTGCGCCGTTGTTCAGTCGAATTTCTAAATCAGGAGCAAACATGTTTAAGAAAGTCCAAAAGGGTTTCACCCTCATCGAGTTGATGATCGTCATTGCGATCATCGGCATCTTGGCTGCGATCGCGATCCCGGCGTACCAGAACTACACCATCCGCTCCCAGGTGACGGAAGGCCTGAGCTTGGCGGACGGCTGGAAGACCGCCATTTCGGAGTACTACGCTCAGAATGGCTCGTTCCCGGCCGCCTCCACCACGAACGCGTCTGGTGTCGCTGGTGACATTTCGGTGTCGGGTAACTCGGTCGGTAAGTACGTGAGCCAGATTCAAGTCACTACGGGCGGCGACATCGTCGTCACCTATAGCGGCTCGCAGGCGAACCAGAAGATCACCGGCTTGAAGCTCGGCCTCTATCCGGGCCTCGACACCAACAATGACGTCGTGTGGGTTTGTGGCACTGCAACGACCCCCGCGAACGTAACCGGTGTGACGGTCACTACCTCGACCACCATTCCGGCAGCCTACCTGCCCAACAGCTGCCACGCCTAATACCGGCAGCAGACTGATTCACGCAGTCAAGGGCCCCTCTTCGGAGGGGCCCTTTTTTTGCGTCAGGCCGCCGATTCGAATTGGGAACGAAGTCACGCAGGGCTTCCAGGTCCTGTGCGACCATTGCGGCTCATTTGACAGTTGCTCGCCGGTTGCCGGGGGTAGACTAGTGCTTTCAGGCTTTGGGGTGCTCTTAAGTCCATGAATGACAACGCGATAGCGCTCAGCGGCACCAATCGCACCACCCTCGGTGGGCTTGCGCATCGACTCGTCCAGGACGGCCTCCTGGACGAGGCGGCGATGCTCGACGCGGTCGGCAAGGCGAAGGAAAAGCGCGTGAATCTGGTCACGCACCTGGTGAGCTCGAACCTCGCCACGGCACGGGATATCGCCATCTCGGCGTCGAACGAGTTCGGCGTGCCGCTGCTCGACCTGGACGCCGTGGCGATCGACATGGATGCCGTGCGCGCGGTGAGCGATAAGCTCTTGCAAAAGCACCGCGTTCTGCCCCTCATGAAGCGGGGCAAGCGGCTGTTCCTTGCGGTCGCGGATCCCACCAATCTGCACGCGCTCGACGAGATTCGGTTCCAGACCTCGATGAGTATCGAGTTCGTGGTGGTCGAGGACGACAAGCTCCAGACCGCCGTCACCAAGGCCATCGACCAGGCCGACCAGGCAATGCCGGGCTTCACGGACGACGATCTCGATCTCGAGAATCTGGAGGTCACCGGCGGCGATGAGGATCCCAATGCCGAGGCCTTGGGCCGGGACGACGTCGAGGACGCGCCCATCGTCCGGTTCGTCAACAAGATCATGCTCGATGCCATCAAGAAGGGCGCCTCGGACATTCACTTCGAGCCTTACGAGAAGATGTTCCGCATCCGCACCCGCATCGACGGCGTGCTCAAGGAGGTCGCGCTGCCGCCGGTGCAGCTCGCCGTGAAAATCGTCGCGCGCCTCAAGGTCATGGCGCGCCTCGATATCGCCGAGCGGCGCGTGCCGCAAGACGGCCGCATCAAGATGCGGCTCTCCAAGAATCGCGCCATCGACTTCCGCGTGAGCACCTGCCCCACGCTGTTCGGCGAAAAGGTCGTCTCGCGTATCCTCGACCCCTCGAGCGCCATGCTCGGCATCGACGCGCTGGGATATGAACAGCTGCAGCGCGATACCTACCTTCGGTATCTCGCGAAGCCGCAAGGCATGATCCTCGTCACCGGCCCGACGGGCAGCGGTAAGACCGTGTCGCTCTATACGGGTCTCAACATTCTGAACACCGAGGACACCAACATCTCGACGGCCGAGGATCCGGCGGAAATCAATCTGCCCGGCATCAATCAGGTCAATGTGAACAACAAAGTGGGTCTCACCTTCGCCGCGGCGCTGCGCGCCTTTCTGCGCCAAGACCCCGACGTCATCATGGTCGGCGAAATTCGTGACCTCGAGACCGCCGAGATCGCCATCAAGGCCGCGCAAACCGGCCACTTGGTGCTCTCGACCCTGCACACGAACGATGCGCCGCAGACCCTGACCCGTCTCGTCGACATGGGCGTCAAACCGTACGCGATCGCGACCTCGGTGAGCCTCATCATCGCGCAACGACTGGCGCGCAAGCTCTGCAGCAACTGCAAGCAGACGATCGATATTCCCTCAGAGGCGTTGCGCAAGGAGGGATTCGAGGAGGCGGACATCGCCAACGGCATCCGCGTGTACAAGGCCGTCGGCTGCAGCCAGTGCACCGACGGCTACAAGGGCCGCGTCGGCATCTATCAAGTCATGCCGGTCACGGACACGATCGGCCGCATCATCATGGAAGGTGGCGGCGCCATCCAGATCGGCGACCAGGCGGCAAAAGATGGGATCTGGAACTTGCGCCGCGCCGGCCTCGAGAAGGTCAGGAACGGCATCACGAGCTTGGAAGAAGTGAATAACGTCACCGTCGAATAGAGCATCAAAAGGATCGAGTTATGGCGGTATCTGCAACAGCGGCCAAAAAGGAAACCCAGTTTCTCTGGGAGGGTAAGGACAAGCGCGGCAACAAGGTGCGCGGCAAGTCCCTTGCGGCGAACGAGACAGCCTTGCGCGCCGACCTGCGGCGTCAGGGCGTGGCCGCCACGCGCGTAAAGACCCAGAGCAGGGCTTTCTCACGCGGCGGCAAAGTCACGAACGAGGACATCGCGGTATTCAGCCGTCAGCTCGCTACCATGATGTCGGCCGGAATCCCGATGGTGCAGGCCTTCGAGATCATCGGCAACGGTCACGAGAAGCCGGCGGTGCAGAAGCTCGTGCTCGACATCAAGTCGAACATCGAGGGCGGCAGCACGCTGCACGAGTCTCTCGCGAAATATCCACTGTACTTCGACTCGCTGTTCGTCAATCTCGTGGAGGCCGGCGAGCAAGCGGGCGCGCTCGAGTCGCTGCTCGACAAGATCGCCACCTACAAGGAGAAGACCGAGGCGCTCAAGAAAAAGATCAAGAAAGCGCTGTTCTACCCCATCGCAGTGTTGTGTGTGGCGGTGATCGTGTCGCTCGTTTTGCTGATCTTCGTCATCCCGCAGTTCGAGGAGCTATTCAAGGGTTTCGGCGCCGATTTGCCGGCGTTCACTCAGATGGTCGTGAATCTCTCCCGCACCGTACAGCATCAAGGCTGGTGGATGGCGCTGGTCACCGGGGGCGCCGGTTATACCTTCTTCTACTTCCTCAAGCGCTCCAAGAAGATGCAGCTCGCGCTCGACCGCATCCTGCTGAAGTTCCCCATCATCGGGCCCATCCTGATCAAGGCCGCCATCGCGCGCTTTGCCCGTACCCTGGCGACCATGTTTGCTGCCGGCGTGCCGCTGGTCGAGGCCATGGGCTCGGTGGCGGGCGCCACCGGCAACATCGTGTACGAAGAGGCGGTGCTGCGCATGAAGGATGAGGTGGCGACCGGCCAGCGGCTGCAGCGCGCGATGGAAAACACCGGCCTGTTCCCCAACATGGTGGTACAGATGATCGCGGTGGGTGAGGAATCGGGCGCACTCGACACGATGTCCTCCAAGGTTGCGGACTTTTACGAGGCGGAAGTCGACAACGCGGTGGACGGCATGTCGAGCCTGCTCGAACCGCTCATCATGGCGATCCTCGGCGTGCTGGTCGGCGGCATGGTGATCGCGATGTACCTGCCCATCTTCAAGCTCGGTCAAGTCGTCGGTTAGCGGCCGCGCGCGGCGCGCGCCAGCGCATGTTCACCGACATCGCCGCCCTGTACGCGGTCTATCCCGCGTGGTTCGCGGGCTCCGTGTTCGTGATCGGCCTGATGGTGGGCAGTTTCCTGAACGTCGTCATCTACCGCCTGCCCATCATGATGGAGCGCGAGTGGCGCGCGCAGATCGAAGACCTTAGCGCTGCGCCGCCGGCGGCTGGCGCGACCCCAAGCGCCGACCGCTTCACCCTGGCCACGCCGCGCTCCGCGTGTCCCGCCTGCAAGACTCCCATCAAGCCCATACACAACATACCGCTCGTGAGTTGGCTCGCGCTGCGCGGACGCTGCGCCGCGTGCCGGGCGCCGATATCGGCACGCTACCCGACGGTGGAGCTGGCCACGGGTCTGCTCTCCGCCTGGGCGGCCTGGCATTTCGGGTTCGGGGCGGCCGCCTGCTGCGCCGTGTCAGTCACCTGGGCGCTCATCGCGCTGACCGGCATCGATATCGACCATCAGCTCTTGCCGGACAGCATCACCCTGCCGCTGGTCTGGGCGGGGCTCCTGGCGGCCGTCGCGATCGGCCCCGGCGCGGGCGTAGCGCTGCCCGTGTCGCCGAAAGATGCGATCATCGGCGCGAGCGCCGGCTACCTCAGCTTGTGGGCGGTCTTCCACGCCTTCCGCTTGCTGACGGGCAAGGAGGGCATGGGTTACGGAGACTTCAAGCTGTTCGCCGCGCTGGGTGCCTGGATGGGGTGGAAAATTCTGCCGCTCGTGATTTTGCTCGCGGCCGGAGCGGGCGCCTGCTTGGGCGTCTTGATGATCGTGTTTCGCGGCCGTGATCGAGCCGCCCCCATGCCGTTCGGTCCCTACCTCGCCGCTGCCGGCTGGCTCGCGATGCTCTACGGTCAGCAGCTCGTCGATGGGTACCTGCGCGTGTCGGGCCTGCGCCACTGATGATGCCGCCGCGCCTGCACATCGGCCTCACAGGGGGGATCGCGAGCGGCAAGAGCACGGTGGAGCAGCGCTTCATCGAGCTCGGTGTTCCGGTCATCAACGCCGACGATTCCTCCCGCGCCGTGGTCGAACAGGGCCAGCCGGGCCTCGCGGCCGTGGTCGCGCGCTTCGGCGCGGGCATCCTCACCCCGGAGGGCGACCTCGATCGCCGCGCGCTACGTTCGCTCATATTCAGCGATGCCGCACGCCGCAAGGAGCTCGAGGCCCTTCTCCATCCGTTGATCCGCGCCGACATGGAACAACGATCCTCACAGGCGATCGGGCCTTATGTGATCCTGTCGATACCGTTGCTGGTGGAAGGCAACGCGAGCGGCCGCTGGGACCGCGTCCTCGTGGTCGATGCGGATGAGTCGCTGCAGCTCGCGCGCCTGATTACCCGCGATGGGGTGAGCGAAGCGGAAGCACGCGCGACCTTGGCCGCGCAAGCCTCGCGCGCCGCGCGCCTCGCGGCGGCGGACGATGTGCTCGAGAATTCAGGGACCGTAGCCGACTTGCGACAGGCAGTCGATCGCTTGCATCGACGCTATCTCGAGCTCGCCGCCGCCCTGCCGCCCTAACTTCAAGGTTTACCCTGCCCCTTCTATTGGATCAGAATAGGGCCATGAACTCCTACCCCGAACCGCATTCCGATGCGGAGCCGCAATTGGCTCCCGTCGTCTACGAGCAGCCGCTCAACGAGCGCATGCGGACGTTCCTGCGCCTGGAATTCCTTTACACGCAGGCCACCTACCATGCGGAGCTCGAGAATGCCTGGAGTTCCCGGGCCGCGGTATCGAGCCTGCTCGAGATCCTCGCCATCACGGCTCGCGGCGATTCGCGCAGCGACGTGATGAAGGAGCTCGAGCGACACGTCAACGTGCTCAAAGAGTACCAGTCGAAGACCGGAGTCGATCCCAGCCGCCTGAAATCGCTGGTATCGAACCTCCTCAGGCTGCGCGAGGATCTCGCGACCGCAGGGGCGAATTTCATGGGGCCGCTGCGCGACTCCGAGTTTCTGAGCGCGATCAAGCACCGCAGCGCGATCCCGGGCGGAACGTGCGATTTCGACCTGCCGGATTATTCTTACTGGCTGAGCCGCCCGTCGCAGGTACGCACCACGGAGTTCGGCACCTGGCTGGCCCTCATCCGCCCGCTGTGCGACAGCATCGCGGAGCTCTTGTGGCTGACACGCCAGAATGCCAAGCGCAAGACCGCGACGGCGGTGGGCGGAATTTTCCAGCTGCAATTCGACCGCGAGAATCCCTGTCAGCTGGTGCGGGTGACCTTGCCTGCGGACAGCGTGCTGTTTCCCGAGATCAGCGGCAGCCAGCATCGCTGCACCATCCGTTTCCTGCAGTGGTCCGATACCACGAATCGCCCCGTGCACGTGGAAACGGACGTGCCTTTCTTGCTCACTTGTTGTACCTGACTTCGCCTCCATGACCGCGGTGGTGAAATGCCCGACCTGCCGACGACCGGTGGAGTGGTCGGAGGAGTCGGCCTACCGGCCCTTCTGCAGTGAGCGCTGCCGCCTCATCGACTTGGGCGCGTGGCTTACCGAGCAGAACAAGATTCCGGACGAGGACGCCGATCCCGCCGACGACTCATCTCGCGTCGAGGAAGCGCGCGGCGAGCCGTCCTAGCGCGGATTCGAACCGGCATCATGCAGCCTCAGTTCTGGCTCGATCGCTGGCGCACCGGCCAGATCGCATTTCATCAATCGGGCGTTGATCGCAGTCTGCGCCGCCACTGGCCCGCCCTCAAGGTGGGGGCGGGAAATCGCGTGTTCGCTCCCTTGTGCGGCAAGAGTCTCGATCTGCTCTGGCTGCGCGATCAAGGGCTCGAGGTCCTGGGCGTCGAGCTCGCCCCTGCCGCGGTCGAGGCGTTTTTCCTTGAGAACGGCGTGCCCGCGCGGCGTCGCCCGGGCACGCCGTTCGATGCCTACGATGCTCCGGGCATCCGCTTGCTGTGCGGCGATTTCTTCGCTTTGACGCCCGCCCTCCTCGGCCGCGTCGACACGGTGTATGACCGGGCAGCGCTCATCTCGTGGGCCCCGGCGCTGCGGGATGGCTATGTCGGGCAGCTAGCGAAGCTCGTGGGTCCCGGCACGCGCATGCTGCTCATCACGCTCGAGTATCGAGAGTCGCAGATGGCAGGGCCGCCGTTTGCCGTGCCGGCCGAGGAGGTCGCGCGGCTCTACGCGCCGCAGTTCGAAGTCCTCGAGATCGGGCGTGAGGACATCTTGCTGCACGAAGCGAGGCTGCGCGCCAAGGGCCTCACCGAATTGTTCGAAGTGTGCTATCAGCTCGTGCGCCTCTGAGCCGCGAAAGGCAAGACATGGCCGAATCCCGTACTTCAGGGCGCTATCTGGCGCCCGCCCTGGTCGCCTGTGCCGCGGCGACCGCGCCGCACGCCGGCGCCTCGCGCGCGGCGGAGCTCACGATCGACCGGCTGTTTGATGCACCGGCGCTCGCCGGCCCCACCATCGTGGGTCTACGCATATCGCCCGATGGCTCGAGCGTGACCTACTTGCAGGGCAACGCTGTGGACAAGGACCGGCTGGATCTCTGGGCGTATGACATCAAGGAGCGGCACGCACGTCTGCTGGTCGACTCCAGAGTCCTCGCCCCGGTCGATGCCAAGCTCTCCGACGAGGAGATCGGGCGCCGCGAGCGTCAGCGGACCGCGGCACTGTCCGGCATCCTGGAGTATTCCTTTGCGCCGTCGGGACAGGCCCTGCTGTTCCCCCTCGACGGCCAGCTCTACTACTACGACCTGTCGAAGCCGCCGCTCAAGGCCGTGCTCGCGCTCACCCCGCCGGATGCCTTCGCCACCGATGCGACCATCTCGCCGCGCGGCGGCTATATCGCCTACGTGCGCGACCAGAATCTGCATGTCTATGACCTTGCCGGGCGCGCCGATCGCGCGCTCACGCAGGATGGCGGCGGCACGATCAAGAACGGCCTGGCAGAGTTCATCGCACAAGAGGAGATGGGCCGCAACAGCGGCTACTGGTGGGCACCGGACGATCGGCACGTCGCCTTCGTGCGCGTCGACGAAAGTCCGGTGAGGGTGACCCAGCGCTTCGAGATCGCGGCCGACAACGTCGAGACGTTTGCGCAGCGCTATCCCGCTACCGGCGGACCGAACGTGAGCGTACGGCTCGGCGTGAGCGATGTGCGCACGGGTGCGGTCACCTGGATCGACCTCGGGAGCGATTCGGACATCTATCTCGCCCGCGTGGACTGGCTGCCCGACGGCAGGACCCTTGCAATACAGCGCGAGAGCCGCGATCAGCGCCGCCTCGACTTGCTGTTCGCCGACATCGGCACCGGGTCGAGCCGGCTCGTGCTCAGCGAGACGAGCGCGAACTGGATCGAGCTCAACGACGAGATCTCGTTCCTCAAGAAAACCAAGGAGTTCGTGTGGGCGTCGGAGCGAGACGGCTTCACGCACCTTTATCTATACGGCTACGACGGGCGGCTGGTGCGTGCGCTCACCGCGGGCAAGTGGTGCGTGGACGATTTTCGTAGCCGCGCCATCAAGGGCATCGACGAGAAGAAGCGCCTGATCTACTTCTCCGCCACGGAAAAGAGTCCCGTAGAACGGCAGCTGTATCGCGCCTCGCTCGACGGCGGCGATCCGGCGCGGCCGGTGCGCGTGTCCGGCGAAGACGGCGTGCACGGAGTGGTCATGTCGCGCGGCGCACATTTCTATGTCGACGCCTTTACAGGCCGCAGCCAGCCGCCGCAGGTGAGCGTGCGGAACACCGACGGCAGCCTCATCGCGTTCCTTCTCGAGAATCGCCTGGACGACCGCCACCCAGATGCACCCTATGTCGCGGACAACGCGATGCCCGAGTTCGGCACCATCGCCGCCGCGGACGGCCAGGCGCTCTACTACCGCGTGTTCAAGCCCGCGCATTTCGATCCCTCGAAACGCTATCCCGCAATCGTCGAGGTGTACGGCGGTCCCGGCGTGCAGCGCGTCGTCGATTCCTGGACCGGCGCCTCGTTCACTCAAATCCTCACCCGCGCCGGCTACGTCGTGTTCCAGCTGGACAACCGGGGAAGCGCCTCGCGCGGCACGGCATTCCAGGCGCCGATCCGCGGTCGGCTCGGCGAGGTCGAGGTCGCGGATCAGATGCAGGGCGCTCGCTGGCTGGCCGCGCAAAGCTACGTCGATGCCGCACGCATCGGCGTGTGGGGCTGGAGCTACGGCGGCTACATGACCCTCATGCTGATGTTCAAGGAGCCGCAGCTGTTCAAAGCGGGAGTCTCCGGGGCACCCGTCACGGACTGGACGCTCTACGACACACACTACACCGAGCGTTACCTCGGCAGGCCGCAAGACAACCCGGTCGGCTACGAGGCGAGCGCGGTGTTCCCCTACGCCCAGGATCTGCGCGGCAAGCTTCTGGTGATCCACGGCATGTCCGACGACAATGTGCTGTTCCTGAACTCGACGAAGCTATTTCGCCGGCTGCAGGATCTCGGCAAGCCGTTCGACATCATGGTATATCCCGGCGGAAAGCACGGATTGCTCCGCCAGCACGACGGGCGCCATGCATACGCATCGATGCTCGGATTCTTCAACTCGGGCTTGCGGCCGGCGGCGCCCTGAGCGACTAAGTCGTCACTTTAGTGCGGTCAACATCGCGTGCAGATCCAGCGCCGCTTCCTTGTACCAAGCCAGTCCGAATAGCTTGTCGGCTTCATCCGCTTGCTGCATTTCCGGATGCGCGCGGTGGCCGATCTGCGAGTCGAAATCGCAAGTGTAGCCGTCAGGGTTGAACTCGGCATCGTTGTCCGGCGCGTTGGCCTTGCGCCACTCCTTGTTCAAATATGAGTAGAACATTTCGCTGACGGGCTTATCCGCATGCGTGAAGTCACCATACGCGCGATTGGACGCCCAGTGCGGCGTGATGATCGTAGCCTTACCGCCCGGCACGAGCACTCGCCACATCTCGTTCATAAATCGCGGCCGCTCGGGACGCTGCTGGTTGTGATCCAGGTGCTCGAGAAAGTGCGAACAGTGCACTTCCGCCACACAGTTATCGGGAAGAATGAACCCGCCGGTCGGGGAGGGAACCAGTTGCAGGTCGCCGAGCTCGGGGTCTTCGAAGATCCATTGCTTTTTCGTGAGGTCCGTGACGCCGTCGACGCCCTGAAATCTTCGCCGATCGATTCCCAGGAACCCGGGCCGCTTGAATATTCCGCAACCCAGGTCGAGCCTCAAGTTCCCCGATACGCTCATTAGACTCCCTCTGCTTCGAGAACTCAGCGAATGATAGCCCAAACCCCTGTGCTCGGGCATCGCTCGAGCGGCGGCGGGGAGCTCGGCGGGATCGCGGCCGCTCATCTTCGCTCGCGTGCTAGCCCGCGATCGCGTTGATCCCGCATGCGCCCTGCGCCCATGCACGCCGCGGCGAAACCCCGCGCGCGAATACCGGGATGGACACGCGTTCGCAAAGAGCCGCGAGCTCGGCGGGCGCGAGAGCGGTCTTTACGGCCAGGAAGTCGGCGCCCGCGCCCGCGGCGCTCTCGGCCTCGCGGACGCCTTCGCATAGTACACCCCGGAGGTGCCCCGGACCGGCCCCGTGCGCAACACCTGCTCTCGCGGCGGAGCCGGCTTGCGGGATCGCGAAGCGGCAGCTCGAAAACACCTCGAAGGTGTTTACGGTGTACCAGCGCGTAGCGCGGCGGTGCAGGCGCTCGGGCAGCCGCAGCGCTGCGAGGATGGGACGATCGGCGGGAAGGAGCGGCGCATTTGTCAGGGCCTCGCGGTCACACCAGCGGAGGTTCTGTCCATCGAGGCCGCGAGGCTCACCCCGGTAGCGCCGCACCACCCAGACATCGAGCAGCACCTCGCCGGCGGGATAGGCATGACGGAGGCGCATGAGCGGCCGCGGGTGCTCGATGGCGATCCCAATCTCCTCCTCGAGCTCGCGGGCGAGTCCCTCGCGCGGTGTCTCGCCGGGCTCGATCTTTCCGCCTGGAAATTCCCATGCACCTGCCAGGTGTTTGTCCGCCGGACGATCCGCGATCAGCACGCGTCCGCGGCGGTCGATCACCACCGCGACGGCCACCTGGACCGCCGCCCGGTCCGATCCCACGCGATGCGCCTCCCTCAACCGCTCGCTTGCTGCAGGGCGCCGTGGCAGTGCTTGTACTTCTTGCCCGAACCGCACGGACACATTTCGTTGCGTCCCACCTTCGGGACCGGCCGCACGAACGGCGTGGGCGCCGCGGCGCCCCCGCGCATCGGTTCGACCTCGAGGGGATTGGCGCCGCGCGCAGTGCCCCCCGGCGGAGTGCCACCCAGCGGAGTGCCACCCAGCGGATTACCGCCCTCGGCAACCGGTTCCTCGGCCGCGACCCCCGTCTGGATCGGCGACACGGCTTCCGCGTGTTGCAGCTGCAGCGCGCGGGCGAGCCGCTGCTGGCGCTCGAGCTCCTCGCGCTCGATCTCGGCCTGGCTGCGCACTTGCACCTTGGACACGGTCGTCACGGTGTCGAACTTGATGCGATCGAGCATCGCGGCGAACAGCTCGAAGGCCTCGCGCTTGTACTCCTGCTTCGGATTCTTCTGCGCATAGCTGCGCAGGAAAATACCCTGTCGCATGTAATCCATGGCCGCGAGATGCTCGCGCCAGTGCTGGTCGAGCGTGCGCAACATCACTTCCTTCTCGATGTAGCGCATGATCTCGGGGCCGACCGTGGCGCGCTTGGTCTCGTAGGCCGCCGCGAGTGCTTCGATGATCCTGTTGCGCAACAACGCGACGTCGCCCGTCTCGTCGGCTTTCACCCACTCCTCGACCGGCAGCCGCACAGCAAAGTCGCGCTCGATCGATTGCGTGAGCTCCGCCAGGTCCCAGTTCTCCTGAGGCGCGCCCTGCGGCAGATATTGTTCGACGAGCTGTGCCACGACATCCTCGCGCGCTCCGACGATCGCCTCCGACACATCCTCGGTACCCATGAGATCGGTGCGCTGCTGATAGATGACGCGGCGCTGATCGTTGGCGACGTCGTCGTATTCGAGCAGCTGCTTGCGGGCATCGAAGTTGTATTGCTCGACGCGGCGCTGCGCTCGCTCGATTTGCCGGGTGAGCATGCCGCTCTCGATGGCCTCGCCGGCCTTCATGCCGACGCGGGTCATGAGCGACTTCATGCGCGTGGGATCGCCGAAGATGCGCATCAAGTTGTCTTCGAGCGACAGATAAAAACGGCTCGACCCCGGGTCGCCCTGGCGGCCGGAGCGGCCGCGCAGCTGATTGTCGATACGCCTCGATTCGTGACGCTCGGTGCCGATGATGTGCAGGCCGCCCGCCTCGAGCACTTGCTCGTGCCGCTTCTGCCAGTCCTCGCGAATCTCCTTCACGGCCTCGTCGGCGCTGCCGCTCGCATCGATCTGTGCCTGCGGATTGCCGCCGAGCACGATGTCGGTGCCGCGGCCCGCCATGTTGGTCGCGATGGTCACCGCCCCGGGGCGGCCGGCCTCGGCCACGATGTGCGCCTCGCGCTCGTGCTGCTTGGCATTCAGTACCTCGTGAGGAATCTTGGCGCCCTGAAGGAGCTTGGCGAGCCGCTCGGATGTCTCGATCGAGGTCGTCCCGACCAGCACCGGCTGGCCGCGCTTTACGCAGTCCTGGATGTCCTCGAGGACGGCCTGATACTTGTCGTGCTCCGAGAGGAACACGAGATCCGAGTTGTCCTTGCGGATCATCGGCTTGTGGGTCGGGATGACGACCACCTCGAGTCCGTAGATCTGCTGGAACTCGAACGCCTCGGTATCGGCCGTGCCGGTCATGCCGGAGAGTTTGGCGTACAGCCTGAAATAATTCTGGAAGGTGATGGAGGCGACCGTCTGGTTCTCCTCGCGCACCTTGACGCCTTCTTTCGCCTCGACGGCCTGATGCAGCCCGTCCGACCAGCGCCGTCCGGGCATGGTGCGCCCGGTAAACTCATCGACGATGATCACCTCGCCCTGGCGCACGATGTACTCGACGTCGCGGCGATACAGGGCATGCGCGCGCAGGGCGGCATTCAGATGATGCATCAAGCGGATGTTGGTCGCATCGTAGAGGCTCTCGGCTTCGCGCAAGAGGCCGATCTCGGCCATGAGCCCTTCGACCTTCTCGTGGCCCTCTTCGGTGAGCGTGGCCTGCTTCGTCTTCTCGTCGACCGCGTAGTCCCCCGGCCCGTTCTCCTCTTTCTGCCGCGTCAGCCGCGGGATCAAGGTGTTGATCTTGATGTAGAGCTCTGTGCTTTCCTCGGCGGGGCCGGAGATGATCAGCGGAGTGCGCGCCTCGTCGATGAGGATGGAGTCGACCTCGTCGACGATGGCGAAGGAGAGCTTGCGCTGCACCCGGTCCTCGAGGTGAAAGGCGAGATTGTCGCGCAGGTAGTCGAAGCCGAACTCGTTGTTGGTGCCGTAGGTGATGTCGCGCGCATAGGCGGCGCGCTTCTCTTCCTGCGACTGGGCGTTCTTGATGACGCCCACGTTCATGCCGAGGAAGCGGTACACGGGTCCCATCCAGTCGGAGTCGCGCTGCGCCAGATACTCGTTCACGGTGACCACGTGCACGCCCTCTCCGCTGAGCGCGTTGAGGTATGCGGGCAACGTCGCCATGAGGGTCTTGCCCTCGCCCGTGCGCATCTCGGCGATCTTCCCGAGGTGCAGCGCCAGACCGCCGATCAACTGCACGTCGAAGTGGCGCAGGCCCAGTACACGGCGGGACGCCTCGCGCACGAGTGCAAACGCCTCGGGCACCAGCGCATCGAGGGGCGTGCCGGCGGCGAAGCGCGCCTTGAGGTCCTGCGTCTTCTCCGGAAATTGCTCGTCCTTGAGCACTCGAGTCTCTTCCTCGAGGGCATTCGTGCCCACGATCGTGCGGCTCAACTCCTTGATGAGACGCTGATTACGGCTGCCGAATACTTGGGCGAGAAGCTTCCACACGCTTAAGCGATCCTCAGAAAACTGGGTATTGTACGGATAGACAGAAGGGTCGGTAAATTGTTTCCAGCCCCGCACTCGGGCCGGACGCGGAGGGTGCGCGGGCCAGAGGTGCAGGGGCACGCGGAGCGCCGCGAGACCGGCGATTCGCGAGGCGGGGGGAGATCGGCTAGCGATCCTCGCCGATGAAGTGCAGCGGGTCCACCTGGGCGCCGTTCTTCAGCACTTCGAAATGCAGGTGGGGACCTGTGGAATGTCCGGTCGAGCCCATCAGGGCGACTTCCTGGCCCTTGCTCACCATGTCGCCCTGCTTCACGAGCAGCTTCTCGTTGTGACAGTAGCGCGTGGCGAGGCCATTCCCGTGGTTGATCTCCACCATCTCGCCATAACCCGACCGCTCGCCGGCGAACGTCACGAGCCCGGCCGCGACCGCCGAGACCTTGGAGCCCTCGGGACCTGCGAAATCCACTCCCTTGTGCACCGCCAAATAGCCGGTGAAGGGATCCGCACGCCGCCCAAAGTAGGAGGAGATCCAGCCGTCCTGCACGGGCCGCCCTTCCGGGTAGACCTGCTTGTTGAGCTCGCGGGTGAGAATGAGGTTCTCGAGCACACCGAGTTCCTGCTCGCGGCTCGAGAGCTGCGTCTGCAGATCATCGACCATGGCGGTGAGGCTCGGGATCTGGGCGGGCTGGCCGTCGGCGCCCTCGGCGCCGCCAAGCGCCGGCGGGTTGCCGAAGTCGAACTCGCCGTCATCCAGATTCGCCATGCGTGTCAGGCGCTTGCCGAGCGCATCCAGGCGAATCACATTGGCATTCATCTGTCCGACGCGCATGGCCAGCGCGTTCACCTTCTCCTGCAGCATGCGGCGCACATCGTCGATCTGCGCCTGTTCACCGACCAGGGCCTTGGACCATCCGCCGAGCTGATCGACGGTGTTGGCGCCGCGATGGCGCGCCCCGAGCCCGACTCCGATCGAAAATGCACCGCCGACGACCAGGAAGACGAGCGCCGCCGCCGCCGCCAGCACCAGCGGATGGCGCAGGTTGAGCTGCCTGACGTGCCCGCTCTTGCGGCCGACGAAAATGACATTCATGTGAAAGAGGCGGTCATGGAGGAGGTAGGCCTCGGATCCGGCAAGCAACGGCGTAGACTATGCAGAATAAGGTGAGCCAAAACAAGGATGTTCAGCACGATTTCGTGGCAATTCCAGTTGGCTTTCCAGCCTAGCGAATGAAAAAATATATAAATATCAATGAGTTGCTAGAGGCTTCCAGTGGACGTCTCAAGAGCCTACAGGCGCGCAGGCGCGAGCGGTCCCAGGTTCTATCGCAAGTGCGTGCTGCCCTCCCAGCGGAACTCAAGGGGGCTGTCGTAACTGCCGGAATCGAAGAGGGCCGGCTGATCGTCGGGGTTACCGGGGGCGTGTGGGCGACCCGGCTGCGGTACCGGGCGAAAGCGCTGCGCGAGCACATCGCGGGTACGCTCGGCCAGGAAGTCCACAGCGTTCGCATCAAGGTGGTGCAGCCCCCTCCCCCGGATACCGCAGTGCGACATTAACCCCGCCGCATCGCCGCAGAGATCGGCACCATCATTCTTGCGTTCCGTGTCCCGCGCCGAGCGGTAGCAATTTCCCCTCAAGCTATATCTCGCGCCCCGCGCGCCGGCACGTCAAGCGCGGAATCCGCCGCAATCGTCCATTTATCGCGCCCACCGGGCGCAGCGCCCCGCAGGCCCTTTTGACCCGGTCGCCCCCAGAAGGGTCTCGTCTAGACGCGGGCGGCTAGACGCGGGCGGCGGCCGCAGCCACGTAGGAGATCGGTGCCTCGGCCAAGCTTTCGAACGTGACCTCTTCCCAGGCGCTTTCCCGGGAGATGAGGCTGCGCAGCAAATGGTTGTTGAGCGCATGTCCGGACTTGTAGCCGCTGAACTCGCCGATGAGGCTGTGCCCCAGCAGATACAGATCGCCGATGGCATCGAGAATCTTGTGCTTCACGAACTCGTCCTCGTAGCGCAGTCCGTCCTCGTTCAGAACGCGGTAATCGTCGAGCACGATGGCGTTGTCCATGTTGCCGCCGAGCGCCAGATTGCGCGCGCGCAGGCTTTCCAAGTCACGCATGAAGCCGAACGTGCGTGCGCGGCTCACTTCCCGCAGGAACGAGGTGGTCGAGAAATCCATCGAAGCCACCTGAGAATGCTTCTTGAAGGTGGGGTGATCGAACTCGATCTCGAAGTTCACCTTGAATCCGTCGTAGGGATCGAAGCGCGCCCACTTGTCGCCGTCCTCGACCTTCAGACTCTCACGGATGCGGATGAATCGCTTCGGCGCCCGTTGCTCCTCGATGCCTGCCGACTGCAGCAAAAAGACGAACGGTCCGGCACTGCCGTCCATGATCGGCACCTCGCCGGCGCTCACCTCGACCAAGGCATTATCGATGCCGAGACCCGCGAGAGCGGAAAGCAGGTGCTCGACTGTCGAGATCTTGACCTCGCCGCTCTGCAGCGTGGTCCCCATCATGGTGTCCCCGACGTTCTGGGCATGCGCCTTGATGTCGACGGAGGGCACAAGGTCGGTACGCCTGAAAACAATGCCGGTGTCCGGGGCCGCCGGACGGAGGGTCATCAGTACCTTCTTCCCCGTATGCAGGCCAACCCCTGTGGCGCGAATCGAATTCTTCAGCGTTCTTTGATTCAGCATCGATCAAAACCGGCTATGAGCATCTTAAGTTAACCAACAAGCTATCATACGCAACAAACCGGCCAAAAGCGCCCTGACACTTACTCACACTCAAACGGCGTTTTCAGCACAACGGCCCTCTTCAGCACTGCCGGCATCTTCAGCAGGCGCCCTTGAGGCTTAAGCCCGATCTCTCGTGGGGCCGATCTCAAGGGGCCGATCCCTCGGCCCTTGCCTTGCAGCGGGCGCCATTGCTTCCGACGCGCGCTAGTCCGCTTGCCGACGCAAGAACGCCGGTATGTCGAGGAGATCCTCCGCTTCGCTTTCCGACCGCAGGCCGTCGCCCACGGCGCGCTGACGCTGCACGGTCGGCTTGTCGAGCATGGCGTAATCGGTGGGGGCCAGCGGTGACTTCTGTCTCACTACACGCATGGTTGGAGCCGGAGCGGCGGCGGGGACTTGCGCCACCGCGCGCGCGACGGGCTTACCGAGACCGGTGGCCACCACCGTTACCCGTATCTGGTTGGACATCTCGGAATCGATCACCGTTCCGACCACGACCGTCGCGTCGTCCGACGCGAACTGCTTGATCACGTTACCCACTTCCTGGAACTCGCCGATCGAGAGATCCATTCCCGCAGTGACATTCACCAAGATCCCCTGCGCGCCGGCGAGATTGATGTCCTCGAGCAGCGGACTCGAGATCGCCGCCTCCGCCGCCTCGCGTGCGCGGTCTTCGCCCGCGGCCGCGCCCGATCCCATCATCGCCATGCCGGTCTCCGACATGACGGTGCGCACGTCGGCGAAATCCACGTTGATCAAGCCGGGTCGCGTGATCAACTCGGCGATGCCTTGCACTGCACCCTGCAGCACGGTGTTCGCCGCCTTGAACGCATCCAGCAAGGTCGTGGTGCTGCCGAGCACCTGCAGGAGCTTCTGGTTTGGGATGGTGATCAGCGAATCGACGTATTTCGAGAGCTCGAGCATGCCCTGATCGGCGACGCGCGAGCGCTTGTTGCCTTCCATCTCGAATGGGCGGGTCACTACCGCCACGGTGAGGATTCCGAGCTCCTTCGCGACCTGCGCAACCACGGGCGCGGCGCCCGTGCCGGTGCCGCCGCCCATGCCGGCGGTGATGAACAGCATGTCGCAGCCCTCGATGAGTTCGATGATCCGATCGCGATCCTCCATCGCCGCCTGACGGCCCACTTCGGGGTCGGCGCCGGCGCCCAAGCCCTTGGTGATGTTGCAGCCGATCTGCAGCGCGGTGCGCACCTTGGAGTGCTTGAGCGCTTGCGCGTCGGTGTTGATGCAGATGA
>Ga0302324_100003054_pt1 | contig 37926 bp, 45 predicted proteins | sample Palsa_T0_1_FD_201949 | JGI IMG/M metagenome (GOLD analysis project Ga0302324, IMG submission 201949) | Peat permafrost microbial communities from Stordalen Mire near Abisko, Sweden - Palsa_T0_1 | ecosystem: Environmental > Terrestrial > Soil > Palsa > Peat permafrost | place: Sweden: Abisko... | reverse complement strand
GCGGGGTCTGAGGCTCGGGCTGACGCGGGGCCTGAGTCTCGGGCGGGCGCGGGGCCTGAGGCTCGGGCTGTGGCCGATTGGTCTTCGTCGTGCCGCCGGTGATCCCGTTGGGAGAGCCTCGCACTGGCACAGGCTCCGGAACCGGCGCACGACGCTCCACCACGGACCGGTTTGCAATTTCGGGCGGCGCTCCTTGTGCCGGCCCGCGCGGCCCTAGCCGCGCCTCCCTGGTAGCCTCGACGCCGGGTTGTGCGCTGACCATCCCCTGCGCGTAGTCCGTCTGCGGAACGCGCACATACTGGCGGCCGACCACGTGTCCGGCGGCCAAATCCTCCTGCCCAATGGCGGTCATGGCCTCCTGGTACATATATTTCACGCGCGTCACATCCATCTTGTCGAAGTTGCCGAGCGCCGCGGGATCCGCGATCGCGGTGTTGCTCAGATTGACCCGCGCCACATAATTGGCGCTGGCCTGGAACTGCGGCGCCCACGCCTCCCCAGGACCTAGCGGGAACCATCCGACCACCGCATCGGGCCGCACCACTCCGGCGGCAAATCTGTTCCAAGCCACCAGCGCGGGCGTATAGGAGGGCCGCACCGCGAACTTCTCGGGCGCCCCAGATTTGGCGGACTTGCCGGCTTCGCCGGGAACCCAGCCCCAGGACCCATCCACCTTCAGCCAACGGCCATAATGCAGCGGACCAAAACCCCACGAGGCGTCATCCACCCAATTCATTCCCCACGCGCCGGTGCTCACAAAATGGCCCGCCCGGTATGGCGCCCAGTCCGGATCCATGTTGCTCGGAAACCAGACCATGCCATATCGATCCACCGTGCGCCAGGCGCCATGCTCGTCCAGATCGGCGTATCCCGGCACGTCGCGCGAGACGTACTGCGCGCTGCCCGACAAATCCTCGCGCCGGTCGCGCTCCACGCACCAGGCTTCAAACTGGTCCAGGGGATTGGCGGGCTCGATGGCGGGGTTGCCCCCCGCGGCGGCGCGGGCCTGCTTGCCCCGGGGGACCGCGGTAGGCGCACCGTCGCTTCTGAATACCTCGGCGTCCCCCCAGCGCACCGCGCCGGTCACGGTATCGCCCTTTTCGCCGGCATCCACGCGATAGACTCCCAATCGGTTGAAGTGAAATGTGAACTGGGGCGTTTCGATCTCAAAGTCTTCCAGGGGAGCCAAAGCGTGCAGGCGCACGCTCAGCGCGCCGCTCTCCAGCCTGATCAGGGTGGCCTGATTGCTCAATTCCTGGATGGCGAAGCTGGCGCGTCCGTCAAAACGAATTGCCGCATTTTCAGTCTGCAATTCGCCGCGGCCGTCGGCTCCACTCCAGAACCGGTCGCCGGTGGTGAATGTCCGGTTCAACTCCGCGGGCGTAGCTTCCTGCAGACCCGCGGGCGTAAGGCTGACGGCACCTCCCACATAGCCGAGACGAGCGGCGCGCCGGGGCGGGTCGGCGCCCTGCGGCATGGCCGGCACAGCCAGCATGGCCCACAGGATAGCGTATGTTATCAGCGTGTTGAGGACGTTCACCGATTCGCCACCTCAATAGCGTTAGTGCGGGCGGGCGGCATTCCGTAGGTCGCCAGACAAAACTGAGAATGATTGTACGATACTCTACGCAATCGCGCAACCGGCAGATTGCTCAAGCCAGGACGGATTTCCAACTGATCTTTTTTCAGCCCATTGATCGTCTGGCTGGCCAGCCTGGCGATATCCATCACGGGGCCGCCCTTCACATCGTCGGCATCGAACTCTCCGGTTAACAGCGGCGTCCGTGTCGCCGGAGGAGCCAGTTCAAACACCTTGATCCTGGTGTGCTTGAGCTCGACACGCAGGGATTGTGTGAAGGAATGCACGCCTGCCTTGGCGGCGCAGTAGATCGGGATATCGGGAAAGGGACCAAGGCAAGCCCGGATGATACGTTCTTGCGCACGATTCCGGCGTTGTTGACCAACACATTCAGCGCGGAATAGTCCTTGGTCACCTTCTCGTAGAGAGCAGCTATCGCCTTCGGGTCGCTGACGTCGCTCCGCAGCGTGTGAACCTTCGGCAGGTTATTCCGAGCCGCGTCACGCCTGGACTGGTCCCGTCCCGTGATGATCGCGGTGTTGCCAAGTTTCAGAAGTTGGGCGGCGAGCTCAAGTCCGATACGTTCCGCCCGTTATCGGCATGGCGTTGTTCGTAACATTCATGGCTAGGCTTCTCCCGGTCTGCGGTTGGCATACTGACATTGTTCGTCCATATGTCTATTATTGACAAACCACCACCATCTAATTCACGGCAATCGGTGGTCCGCCAGAAGCCACGCGGCACTGGCATCGGGGCCACTGCACCGCTGGATCATCCCTTCGTAGATCGGCGTTCCGTAGAAGTACACGGTTTCAGGCTGGACAATGGGCGACTCCAGTCCGTTTTCTTTTCGCAGACAAGCCGCCCCACGCTTCAACGTCGATGCGTTCCGGGGAACGTGCCGGCGGCTGCCCAATAGTCGTGGGTTTTCTGGTCACTTCCTTTTGCACGGGTCCGCCTTCACGCATTGTACCGGACCTCAGAGACTACACATCGCTCCGGGAGCGGCTCACCCTTGGGCTTGGCCCAAAAGAGGTCCAACACCGCCGCAGCCGCCGTGGCGCGGCATAAGACGAATGTGCGAGAACAGTCCCCGAAACAAGCGACGCATCGCGGGCGAGCTTCGCGCGCCGCCGACAGGCCAGCCTGCCTATCCCACGCTATAGAATCAAAGAATGCAAAATACACTATCCGGCAAGATTGCGATTGTGACAGGCGGCACACGGGGGATCGGACGGGCTATCGCGGAGCGTCTGCTGCGGGAAGGCGCGGCCGTCGCCGTGTGCAGCAGATTGCACAAGAATGTGCAAGCTTTTCTGGGAGATTTCGCAGCCGGCGCAGACGGCCGGCTGATGGCGGAAACCGCCGACGTATCGCAACTGGAAGATGTGCGGCGCTTCTTCGGGATCGTGGATGCGCGTTTCGGCGGCCTGGATTTTCTGATCAACAACGCCGGTATCGGCGTCTTCAAGAGTGTGGCGGATCTCACGCCCGAAGAGTGGCGCCGCACCATCGACTTGAACTTGAGCGGGGTGTATTATTGCAGCCATGAAGCGCTGCCGCGCATGAAGCAACGTGGCGCGGGATATATTGTAAACATCAGCAGTCTGGCTGGAAAGAACGCGTTTGCAGGCGCCGCGGCTTACAACGCGTCCAAGTTCGGACTGAACGGATTCAGCGAAGCCATGATGCTGGATCACCGTTACGACAACGTGCGCGTGAGCTACATTATGCCGGGGAGTGTGGATACGGACTTCGGTGGGCGGGCCAGTGCGGCGCCGTGGAAGATTCAGCCGGAAGACGTTGCCGAAGTCGTCACGATGCTGTTACGCATGCCCGCGCGTACGCTGATTAGCCGGGTGGAAATACGGCCTTCCAAGCCTCCGAAGTAATAGGAAACACTGTGTTCCATAAAATTGGCACGCGACGTGCTAATGGCCCTATCGAAGAAGGCGCGCCTCACGGTAGCGGGGGCAAAAAGAGGTTTAGCGATGGGCCGTGTAAACAAGCAGCTTGATCCGACGCTTACGGGCATGGAAGCCGTGAAACTGGATACCGATCTGCGCCGGCGGATCGTCGGGCAGGACGAGGCGATCGATCAGATCGTGAACATCTATCAGACGTTCCTGGCGGGCATGTCGAGCCCGGGGAGGCCCATCGGCAATTTTCTTTTTCTGGGACCGACCGGATCGGGCAAGACGCGCATGGTGGAAGCCACGGCGGAGAGCCTGTTGGGAGACATGCGCGCGGTAGTGAAGATAGACTGCGCGGAATTCCAACATAGCCACGAGATCGCGAAGTTGATCGGCTCGCCTCCGGGATATCTGGGGCATCGCGAAACCCACCCGCTGCTTAGCCAGGAAGTGCTGCAGGCACATTACACGGAAAAGATGAAGCTGAGCTTCGTGCTGTTCGACGAGATCGAGAAGGCCAGCGACTCTCTGTGGAACCTGCTGCTGGGAATTCTGGACAAGGCTACTTTGACGCTGGGCGACAACCGGCGCGTAGATTTTTCGCGCACCATGATCTTCATGACCAGCAACCTGGGCGCCGGAGAAATGAGCTCGATCCTGCGTCCCAATTTGGGATTCGCGGCTTCCGAAATGGAACGCAAGTGTTCCGAGGGAGTGGTGGACGCGAGCCTCACGGAAAAGATCTCGCGCGCCGGCGTGGAAGCCGCACGGAAGAAGTTCACCCCGGAGTTCATGAACCGGCTCGACAAGGTGGTGGTGTTCCGGCCGCTGGGTGAAACGGAGTTGCGCAAGATTCTGGGTCTGGAATTGAACATCCTGCAGCACCGCATCTTCAACTCGGCGAACGGCGCGCCGTTCATATTCACGCTGAGCGAGCGGGCCAAGGACTTTCTGCTGCGCGAAGGCACGGACATGAAGTACGGAGCGCGGCATCTGAAGCGGGCCATCGATCGCAGCCTGGTGCATCCGTTGTCCAACCTGATCGCTACCGAGCAGGTGCGCAGCGGGGATCTGGTCAGGGTGGATTACGACGGTGAGTTGGAGCGCATGACGTTTTTCAAGGAGGCGGAAGACATGCCGCCTTACGCCATGATGCAGATGATGGAGCCGCCGGTGGCGAAGCCTCTCGGGGCATACGCTACCGCGGGAGCCGAGACGCCCCGGACTTTGACCGCCAGGTCGTCGCGCCGCTGAGCCGCATACTTTTCCCAATATCGGCAATTCTGCGGAATTCGTAGGGCAGACCCCCTGCGCGTCCGCTACGGACGCTCTTTCGTTCGAAAAACCAGGCTTTCGATAATTGCGAGAGGCCGACGAGGGCGTCGGTCGCGGTCCAGGGGGACTGCCCCACAAAAATATGCGGCATGACGCGCTCTTGCTTGCCGCGCTTCGATTCTTGGAGACGCTCGCTTCAGTGCTACAATTCGACTGCTAATGCCTATTCCAGCCGAAAAGCGGGACCTGCGTCTGATGCGCGCGATGTTCAGCACCATCGCGCCGCGCTACGACTTTATCACGCGCATCTTCTCCTATGGGATGGACCGGCGCTGGAAACGGCGCGGCGTCGAGATGGCGGGCTTGCCCGAGCGGGCCATGGTCCTGGATCTGGCCTCCGGCACCGGCGACTTTTCGCAGCTCGTGCTGGAGCGTTGCCCGCGGGCCAGATCCATCGCGGTGGATCTCACTGAGCGCATGCTGGGGCTGGCGCGCGCGCGGGGCATTCGCGACGCGGTGTGCGCCGATGCCACCATCCTTCCTTTCCCAGAACACACTTTCGATTGTGTATTCATCGGCTACGGTCTCCGCAATTTCCCGGATTTGAATGCCGCGCTACGCGAGATTGAGCGCGTAACGCGGCCCGGCGGGCTCCTGGTAACGCTGGATTTTTTCCTTCCGGCGAATCCGGTGCTGCGCCAGTTGTATGTGGGCTATCTGTACGTGCAGGGCGGGTTCTGGGGACTGTTGCTGCACGGTCGCCCGCGCATCTACACGTACATTCCGGATTCATTGCGCTCCTTCATCTCCGTGCAGGATTTCGCGGACCGCTTGCGGAAATACGGCTATGCTTCGGTGAAGGCGCACGGCTTCATCTTCGGCGGCATCGGACTGCACTGGGCCGCAAAGACGGAGGATCCCGCGCCGGTGGCCGCACCTTAAGAAGTGAAGGCCTTTCCGTATTGTGGTTGATCTGCTGCTGTTCGGCAGCCTCACGGTCAGTGTCGTCTGGCGGGACCGCGCGGCTAACCTGCAACCAGCAGTCACCATTTGATATAGTGTCCCGCATGAGCCGAACATCGATCGCGCGGATTTCCGCGGGCGCACTCCTGCTGGCGGGTTGCTGGGTCGCTTACACCCAAAACCAGGGCAAACAGCCTCCGGCATTGACGCTGAACAAAGTCAAGGACGACCTTTACGAAATTGAAGGCGACGGCGGCAACGTCGCGGTGTATGTAACCGGCGAAGGCGTCATCCTGGTGGACGACAAGTTCGAGCAGGACTACGAGAACATACTGGCGAAGGTGAAGAGCGTGACCGATCAGCCGGTGAAGTACGTGCTGAGCACGCACCATCACTCCGATCACAGCGGCGGCAACGTGAAGTTTCTCCCCACGGCCGAGATCATCTCGACGGCCAATGCGCGCGCCAACATCGTGGAGCACAAGCAGCCCAACGCTCCGGCGAACCTGGCACCGGCGCGGGTGGTGTTCACCGAGGAGTGTTCCGTGTTTTTGGGCGGCAAGGAGGTGCGCGCGCGCTACTTCGGCCGCGGCCACACCAACGGCGACGCGGTTGTGTACTTTCCAGCGCTGCGCACCATCCACACCGGCGACTTGATGGCCGGCACGACTCCGCTGATCGACTACGGGGGCGGCGGCAGCCTGAAAGCGTGGACCCAGACCCTCGACGGCGCGCTGCAACTCGATTTCGACACCGTAATTCCGGGGCACGGTCCCGTAACAACCAGGGCCGGCCTGCTGGCTTACCGGAACAATGTCGAGAAACTGCGCAATCGCGCGGCCGGTCTGATCCACGAGGGCAAGAGCCAGGAGGAAGTCGGCCAGGTTATGGCGGCTGAGTTCGGGTGGGGCCCGAATAGCATGCAGGCGCAGTGGAGCCTGCCGGGGATCATGACTGAGCTGAAGTAAGAATATTGGCAACTCGGCCTGACATTAATGCGTTTTAGTGCACGGAGGCTATGTGAACGGTTGTTAAAGCCGCCTCCGGTCCGGCCAATAGAAGTCTGCGGCGCAACCCGAAGCCGGGAGGGCGCTGTTCTATGTTGTGGAGCAGTTCGACCGTCCCCGGAATACCCTTGTCACGCCCACGGTCAGAGTCGGCTTGGACGGTTCATGGGTGGGCGCAAACTACGGCACATCGTATTTGTTCTTTCCCATCGAGCCGAGTGAGTATCGTCTTTGCTCGGATTGGCAATCGTTTCCGTTCCCGCCAGGCGCGTATTCATCCAGCACAGCCGTGTTGGACCCTGGATAGCGAACGGGTAAATAGCGACGAAGGGCAACTGCTGGTGGCTACCCCGCCGCTCAGCGGCCATCGGAAGAAATGACCCGGCGCGCGCGGCTGAAAAGGAAGACGGACCCCTTAGTCCTGGCGAGCCAGCGCCTCTAACTGCTCTTCGAATGCCCTGAGCGCTTTGACAACGTCTGTCGTGCGCTGCCGCATACCGAGGTGTAGAGCTATTTGTCCGAGCCGGGCGTCCGGTTTGTAGATCGCCGAATGCTCCACTTCCCAAAAGAGGCCGGTCAGCATCGAGACGACTTGATATTCTCCATTGACTTTATTGCTCGCCTGGGGACAGTTGCCGTAGTATTTGAACGCCTGGACTTCCCCGTCATCTTTGGCAGGGTCTGGGGTCCAGGAGGGGAACTCCTTGCGCAATAGGAAGTCGATTTCCGACAACCGGTTCCGCGGAAACGCCAGCACGCGAACGCCAGCAAGGTCGTTCAAGCTGGTGAGCGTATAGAGTTTCGAGCCTATCGGCAACGCGGTGGATTTCCGGCAGAAGAGTGAAATACTCCTCTCGCAGCCGGTCCTCGATAGTACGCTCAACCTCCGCCAAGCGCAGCCTCGAACTCGCGTCTGACCGGTTCAGGCGGCTCACCGGAGTTGAAGTAAAACGTCCACTCCTTGCCGCCAGTATCCGCGCGAACCACACGTTCGAGAACTTCCTCAGGATTGTCCATAGCAAATTCGACGCTGATGATCTTCTTGCTCTTCCGGTTGAAGTAGGCCATTCGGTCGAAGTTATAGGCGAATCCAGCGTCGACCAGAATGTGCTGCTTGGTGTCGAGCGTTGTCAATGCAAGCCACCTCCCTTGTTCTCAATTGTAGCCAATTCCTTGCTAGCCGCCCGGCGTGGATCTCCTGGCAGCCTGAAGGCCCGCCCCACCAAAAAACTCAGGCTGCGCCTGCCGCGCGAGCGGCGCCAGCCGCTGGCTCCTATAACAAATACGCCGCGCCGATGAAAGCCTTGAACAGCGGATGCGGCTCCAGCGGCTTCGACTTGAACTCGAGATGGAACTGGCACCCCAACATCCAAGGATGCTCGGGGATCTCGCAGATTTCCACGTAGGTCTGGTCGGGCGTCTCGCCGGTAATGCGCAGTCCGCTGGCGGTGAGGCGCTCCTCGTATTCCCGATTGAATTCGGTGGAATCCGCCTGCTCCAACCCGCAGACGTTGCGCGCAAACTCGATCACCATCGTCTGCATGCCCAGGCAGATGCCGAAATAGGGGACTTGATTCTCGAGGGCCTAACGAATGGCGTTCAGCATGCCATTGATGCCTCGCTTGCCGAAACCGCCGGGCACCAGGATACCGTCGTAGCCTTCCAACTGCCTTTCCCAATCCGGCCCAAAACTGAACATCAAGGCGTTACATTCCGGTCGAGGGTGATATGCTGGGATGTAGTGCATTAGCTACAGCGCATGGATCGTCGGCAATTTACGTGGAAGCCAAAGAGCGGAGAGTTTTATCCTACAGGAGCGCAGGTGATTCCCGTACCGCGAATGGCGAAACGGCCTCAATGATGAGGACACGCAGGTGGCTGTCGACGTGCGCATCACCCGCTTCGGCGCCGGTAATTTCGGAGACTCTCGCCCTATTGGAGGTGGAGCATTCGAATCGAGAATCGACTTCGGTCCGGGGCATAGGGTTTACTACGGCATGGACGGCGACGAGGTCATACTGTTATGCGGCGGCGACAAATCAACCCAGGACGCGGACATAGCTCGCGCCAGGCAGTACTGGAAAGACTACAAGCGGCGAAACCGCGTCTGGAAAAGCCAACGGACATGAAAAGGCCGGCCGAAGACGAACGAGACGAGCTAATCGGCAGGTTACGGGATCCGAAATACAGCTCGAAATATCTGTCCGCTGCTTTCCGCGACTCTGCCGGAACTTTTCTCATAGCGCTCCGCAATGTCGCGAGGGCGCAAAAAGGCATGAGCAAACTTGCCGCACAGGCGGGAGTGAATCGTGAAAATCTCTACCGTACGCTGTCCGAAGAGGGAAATCCCCGGCTCGACACCTTGTGGGCGGTGTTGAAAGCCATCGGGCTGCGCGTGTCCCTGGAGCCAGCCAGCACGCCACCACCCACTCGACGAACCTCGCCGTAGCTCAGACTCGGAACCTCCATTTCTTCGGGCTAGTGTCGTCGCGAATTATTAGATGCCATTCGTTCAGGTTATAGGTCTTGCTCGCCCGCCCTTGGAGTGAGGGCACGTACCAGCCCGATCTAATCCCCGCATGCCGCGCCAGCGGGAGAGCGACTGGCTCCGATAGCAATACGCCCGGATCAACCCGCGAGCTTTTCCGGCGTGTCAGCGCTGACGAGAAGAAGGATCTGGCCCGCGGCCGCCAGAGACGCGCAGCCGGATGATCGGCGAAAAACCCACTGACCCCATTGCAAATTGCACCTTCGGTTGAAAATTAAAAAATCCAGTATCGGCCGCGAAGCCGTACCCCCTAACCTGTACCCGAAGCGTCGTTGAAGGCAACTGGCAGTCCTGGCCCAAGCGAATTCGAATCGGCGCGTCCTGAAAATAACCAGCCACATGGGCTTGAATGTGATCGACACTGTTCTCCGATACAGCGCGATGCTCCCGATAACATCTTTTCGGATGATGAGAGGTCGGATGCTGGGAGGGGTGTCCATGAATTCCTCGCGGGTTGCCCCCGGCGTCAACACGGGCATGCAAAACACATCCCTGTAGACCTTTGGCCGAAATCATAGCGCCTTTGCCTATGTCCCCTAACGCCCTTGTTGAGAGCATGCTGGCATGTGAGATGCGGAGTTCACGCGTGGCCTTTTCGACGCTGGCTTCCAGTGTCTTTGTGGCTTGCGTCTACCTGTCTAACATGCCGGTGAATTGAGGAGCGACGCTTTTCTAGTTGAAATCCTGCAGATTCTGCCTCACCTTCGCGTCGCCTTTTTCAAACGCATCCTTCAATTGTTTCCCGTGCAACGTTTCGTCGCTGTTCTTCTGAAGCTTATCCGCGATGTCTTGGGAAATGGCTCCCAGTAAAGCGACGGCCACCGCGATCGTCAGAAGCCTCTTTTGTCTCAGCCCCGCATTTGTAAGCGCCTTATTCTGCTCATCCCACGTCCTTTCCTTCAGAGCGTGGATGCTTTGACCGCCGTTCCACACACTATCGCGCCGTACTTCAGACCTGCGGCGAGAAGTGTCAGGAAGCCGAGCAACGTCATTGGGACTGTCGTAAGAAGGGACCCGCCCCCGCGTCAATCGCCCCGCGAGTACTCCGGCTGCGCCTGCCGTGCGAGCGGCGCCAGCCGCTGGCTCCTATAACAATACGCCGCGCCGATGAAAGCCTTGAACAACGGATGCGGCTCCAGCGGCTTGCTCTTGAACTCGGGATGGAATTGGCAGCCTAACATCCAGGGGTGCTCGGGGATCTCGCAGATTTCCACGTAGGTCTGGTCGGGCGTCTCGCCAGTGATGCGCAATCCGCATGCCGTGAGGCGCTCTTCGTATTCCCGATTGAATTCGTAACGATGGCGGTGCCGCTCGCTGATATCGCGCGCGCCATAGGTTTTTTGCGCCACGCTGCCCTCGATCAGGCGGCACGGCCAGGCCCCCAACCGCATGGTGCCACCCAGGTCGTCAATGCCCTTCAACTCGCGCAGCTTGAAGATCACTCTGTGCGGCGTTCCCGGATTGAACTCTGTGGAGTCTGCCTGCTCCAGCCCGCATATGTTGCGCGCGAACTCGATCACCATGGTCTGCATGCCGAGGCAGATGCCGAAATACGGGACTTGATTTTCGCGGGCAAAGCGAATGGCGTTCAGCATGCCATCGATGCCGCGCTTCCCGAAACCGCCGGGTACCAGAATGCCGTCGTAGTCTTCCAACTGCCGCTCCCAGTCCGGCCCGTTCACGCCCTCGGCCTCGATCCAGTTGATACTAACCTTCAACTGATGCGCCAGGCCGCCATGCACCAGGGCCTCTTTCAGGCTCTTGTAGGAATCCTCATATTCGACGTATTTGCCGACCAAACCGATGGAAACCTCGTCCATCGGATTCCGCATGCGTTCCAGCATGCCGCTCCAGCGGCTCAGATCGCGCGGCGGCGCGTCCAGCTTGAGCAGCCGTACCACCATCTCGTCCACGCCTTCATCGGCGAATACCAGAGGGACTTCGTAGACCGATGGGACATCCCGCGCCGTCACCACCGCGCGCGCGTCCACGTCGCAGAACAGCGCGATTTTGTCCTTCATATCTGCGGCTATGGAACGCTCGCAGCGGCACAACAGGATATCCGGCTGAACACCGATGGCGCGCAGCTCCTTCACGCTATGCTGTGTGGGCTTGGTCTTCAGTTCCTGGGCGGCGGCGATCCAGGGCACCAGGGTCACGTGTACGAAGACGCAATTGTCGCGCCCTTGCTCGTGACGCATCTGGCGGATGGCCTCCAGAAATGGCAACGACTCGATGTCGCCGACGGTGCCGCCGATTTCCACAATGACCACGTCCACGTCCGCCGCGACTTTGCGCATGGCGGCTTTGATTTCGTTGGTCACGTGCGGAATCACCTGCACGGTCTTCCCCAGATAATCGCCGCGCCGCTCACGGGCGATGATCTGCTCGTAGATGCGGCCCGAGGTCAGATTGTTCGCCTGCGTAAGCTTGGCGTGCGTGAAGCGCTCGTAATGCCCTAGGTCCAGGTCGGTTTCGGCGCCATCGTCGGTGACGAACACTTCGCCATGCTGGAAGGGGCTCATGGTGCCGGGGTCCACGTTCAGGTACGGGTCGAACTTCTGCAGGGTCACCCGCAAGCCGCGGCTCTCCAGAAGGCACCCGATGGAGGCCGCCGCGATGCCCTTCCCCAATGACGAGACCACGCCGCCGGTTACAAATACGTATTTAGCCATATGGTTTCGCAAGTTGCACCGAAGCTTCAAACAGCTTCGACACACGTTCCAGATCCTCGGGCGTATCCACGCCCAGCGATTCGTACTCGGTCTCGACTACCCGGATACAGTAGCCATTTTCCAACGCGCGCAACTGCTCCAGCCGCTCGGCTTTTTCGAGCGGCCCCACCGGCAGATCGGAATATCCCAGGAGAAAGTCCCGGCGGTAAACGTACAAGCCAACATGTTTGAAGTGAGCGCCTGCCCCACCATAAGGAATAGTGGACCGCGAAAAATAGATGGCATTGCCGGACCGGTCCGTGACCACCTTCACCACGTTGGGATCGCCGATCTCGCGCGGATCTTCGATGCGCTTCTTCAGCGTACCCATCCGGATCTCGTCGTCGTGCAGCAACGGCAGAATGGCGGCATCAATCGCGGCGGGGTCGATCAGCGGCTCGTCGCCCTGTATGTTGACGATCAGTTCGGCTGTATCGGCGGAGGCCACTTCCGCCACACGGTCGGTACCCGACAGGTGATCCGCGCGCGTCATACGCACTGGCGCTCCGAAGCTGCGCGCGGCGTCCGCAATTCGTTCATCGTCGGTAGCGATGATGACGCTGGTCAGGTAACGGGCTTGGGACGTGCGTTCGAATACATGCTCCAGCATCGACTTGGAGGCGATTCGAGCGAGAGGTTTGCCTGGGAAACGGGAAGAGGTGTAACGCGCAGGGATCACGCCCAAAATTTTACGGCGCACAGGCGATTCTACCACAAAAGTGCTGTGCTACACTCATGAAAGAAGGAATAGCTGGGAAGCTGTGACGGGCCTGCGATTTAGCCGCGTGCTGGTAGTGGCGAGCGTCGTCGCGCTTCTCCGGATTTCGGCCCTTGGCCGTGAAACTGGCGATGGAAAGAGCGATGAAAAGACGGGAGGGGACCCGCAGGTTTCCATAGTTCCCCGCCCCAAGCCGGCGGCGCCCAGCGAGATCCTGCCGAAGGGCAACATTCGTGTGGATACCACGCTGGTGTTGATCCCGGTCACGGTCACCGACCCGCTCAACAGGTTTGTCACGGGGCTGGAGAAGGAGAACTTCCGCGTTTTCGAAGACAAGATCGAGCAGCAAATTTCGCAGTTCTCGAGCGAGGATGCGCCCTTGTCGGTAGGCATCGTTTTCGATTGCAGCGGCAGCATGGGAAGTAAACTGGAAAAATCGCGCCAGGCGGTGGCTCAATTCTTCAAGACGGCCAACCCCGAAGATGAGTTCTTCCTGGTGGAATTCAACGACCGCGCCGATCTGGTAATCAAATTCACCACCAGCTTGGAGGAGATTCAAAATCGTCTGACATTTACCCAGTCCAAAGGCAAGACGGCGTTGCTCGACGCCGTGTACCTGGGATTGCACGAGATGAAGAAGGCCAAGAACGCCCGCAAGGCCCTGCTGATCATATCCGATGGCGGCGACAACAATAGCCGCTACACGGAAACGGAAGTCAAGAACCTGGTGCGCGAGGCGGACGTCCAAATTTATGCGATCGGTATTTTTGAATCGGCTGGCAATCGGGGCCGGACTCCCGAGGAAATGGGGGGCCCCGGCCTCCTGAGCGAAATCGCGGAACAGACCGGCGGACGGCACTTCCCTGTGGAGAACATTAACGAAATCCCCAATATCGCGGAGAAGATCGGCATCGAGTTGCGCAATCAGTATATTATCGGCTACTCTCCAAAGAACCTGGATAGGAATGGCAAATACCGGCGGGTCCAAGTCAAACTGGTGCAACCGCGCGGGCTGCCGCCTCTCCGGGCCTTCTGGAGATTGGGCTACTATGCTCCCACCCAATAAGAGAATCCTGACATCGGCGCTGTGCGCCATCGCCGCTTTTGGCCTGTGGGCGGCCGATACACCCGGACAACAAACGCCTGTCATTCGCGTGGATTCGCGGCTGGTGGTGTTGCACGCGACAGTGGTGGATAAAACCGGTCACTTGGTGGTGAACCTGCCGGAAAACGCCTTCCAGGTGTTTGAAAACGGCGTGCCGCAGCAGATCAAGGTATTCAAGCGCGAAGACGTCCCGGTATCCATGGGTTTGGTCGTAGACAACAGCGGCAGCATGCGCGATAAGCGCGCCAAGGTGGAAGCCGCCGCGCTGGCTCTGGTGAAGGAATCCAACCCGCAGGATGAAGTCTTCATCGTCAATTTCAACGACGAGGCTTTCCTGGACAAGGATTTCACCAACGACGTGAAAGACCTGCAGGAAGGCCTGGCGCGCATCGATTCGCGGGGCGGCACGGCCATGCGCGACGCCATCCGCATGTCCATCGACCACCTGAAGGAAAAGGCCAAGAAAGACAAGAAAGTGCTGGTGGTGGTGACGGATGGCAACGACAATAGCAGCCTGATCAGCCTGGAAAACTTGGTCAAATCCGCGCAGGATAGCGGCGTGCTGATCTACAGCGTAGGACTGCTGAGCGAGGAAGAGCGCCGCGAGGCCAAGCGCTGCCGGCGCGCCCTCGAAGAACTGTCTTCAGTCACTGGCGGCGAATCCTATTTCCCCAAAGATGCGGCGGAGGTGGACCGCGTCGCGCACCAGGTGGCGCACGATATCCGGAATCAATACACCTTGGCTTACACGCCCGTCAACATCGCCTTGGATGGATCGTTCCGGCAAATCAAGGTGACGGCCAACGGGCCCAATCGGCCGACCGTGCGCACGCGGTCCGGCTACTACGCCACACCCGATGGCATCGGCGCCAACGCCTCGGCACGCAACTCCGGCAGCAAATAGTCTTGAGCAATGCTGTAACAATGCTGCGAGTTCTCTGGCGGCTTACGCGCGGTTACCGGTTTAACCCGTGGCGCAGTCCCTATCTCCGCTGGCGCATGGAAACCTACTGGGGCTTTCACGCGGAACAAATCGGATTCACCGATTTCTGGCGATTTGCGTGGCAGCGCCGGGTGGATTTGTGGCGGTACCTGCGGTGGGCGGGGCGGGTGCGCTGACAGCTTGTGGGGCACCGTCGAGAACGGATCCTTGGAGGGCGGGCAATCCTGCCCGCAGCCGGCTTTCAGCCGGCTCTGGCCGCCTAACCCGGCGTAGCCGGAACCAAACGGGAAAATTCGCTACGATGCCGGAATGGGCGTCGAACGGTTAACGGAGCGGCACAAAGATCAGATCGCTGGGGTTCTATCCTGGTACGACCGGATCGTCATCCAGGGGACCGTGCCTGGGTGGTGCTACGCCAGCGGGATGACCGGCTACTTTTACCAGCACCAGTTCCGGATCTTCAACTATCCCAAGTGGGCCGAGCCATGGCGCGAGGCGCTCCGCAAAAAACATCGAATTTATGCGGAGCCGCAAGAGTTTCCGCAAGGAAGATCGCGTAAAAGCGGTTCCGGAGAAGCGTGGCGAGCATCCGGGCGTAGTCTGCATCCTCTCGGCAATGGAGCCGTGCGGCAGCTACAAGCCCTGGTACGACAAAAAGACCCACAAGACGTATCTGAAGCCGGGCGACGGCAAATGCCTGCACTACTACGTCTACTTCATAGACGAGGATTTCGGGCGGTGCTCGCCGTAGGTGCCACGAAATTGTATCCGTTGTACTCATCGCCGGGATAAGCGAGACAAGCGATTGCATGCTCGTGGCACATCGACTCTTGGGACATGCAGGGAGAATGGCTCCCAACGGTTGCCGTCGCCGGCTGCTTCGTGTCACCAGACCAGGGGACTGGAATACTTGAATTGGAACGCGCCATCGGGGCTGATGCAAATCGCGTCAGCCGCGGGAGCGGGAGCGGCCGTGTTGAATGCCAACCCGGCCGCTATGAACAGCCACTTCATTGCCCATCCGGGCTCGCCGGCCTACCCGAAACCGCACCCTGCGCGCCGGACATCGCGCCCCGCAACACGTCATTCGCGAAGAAGAATTTGCCGTCGTTCGGCACCATCATGATCTGCACCTTGTCCGACAGCCGCTCCGCGATGATCTTCTGAATCAGCAGCGGATTCTGCGTGAGCACCTGCGCTTCCGATTTCATCCGCTCGGCGTCTGCCGCGGCCACCACGCGAATGTGATCGCCATCGGCCTCCGACATCAGCTTGCGCTTTTGCAGTTCCGCCTTGCTGTCGATCACCTTGGCCTCCGCCATGGCTTCCGCGTTCTTGACCGTGGCTTCCTTGCGGGCCTCGGCCTCCAGACGCGACTGCTCAATCTGTTTCTGCTTGAGCGGCAAGGTATGCTGCATTGCGTCCGCCTGCGCCTTGGCCTGCAGCACCACCACCGCCGCCTCGGCTTCGGCTCCGGTCACGCGGCGGGCCTTGTCGGCTTCGGCCTCCAGTTCCGCCGAGTGGACCTCTTTCTGCTTGATCTCCAACTCGACCGATAGGCGGTCGTTCTCCTGCTCCTTCAGCAGGAGCGACTCCAGACCCTTGGCGTACTCGGGCGGCAACTGGATATCGCGCAGCATGATCTCCTTCACCAGAACTCCGTCCGCGCCGAGCTTCCGCGTGATGGCATCCGAAGCGCGTTGCCGCACTTCCTCTCGCATGCCCGCGAATACGTCGCGCACCAGGTAGCCGGGCACGATCTGCCGGAAAACGCTGGCCACCACCGCGGGCACCAACTCCTGGTCTACCGGCTGGGCCATATTGGCATGGAGATACGCGAGGCGCTTCGGGTCCAGCCGGTAGCGAATGGATACCGCGAGACCCAGCGGCAGCCCTTCCTTGGTTTGGATCTTGAGCACCTCGGCCCTGGCTTTCGGATCGGATTTCGGATCGTCGCTGGCGGCCGTCGTGAATACCTGGTCGCGCATGTCATAAAGCGCGATACTTTGCACGAACGGCACTACTAAGTGGACACCGGGATACAACGTACCCGGCGCGACGCCGGAAATCTGACTGACCAATACACCGGCCATTCCACTGGACACGATAGCGATCGACGCGCTAACCAGCAGCGGCAGACATGCAACCAGCGCGAATCGCAACGCCATGCGCCAACGCACGGCATCCAAAGTCAGTGGAACCGACGCGCCCTCCGCTGTGCGGCGCGCGTTGGCCCGATAGACATCCCACAGCACAAGGCCGATGGCGCCGGCCAGTAAGCCGATTCCGGAAGCCAGTAACATATATTTGATCAACAACATTTGGTAACCTCCTTACCCGCACGCCTATTGGGCAAGCCAGTGGCCACAGACAGAATGGCTGAAATTGGTATCATTCCGGGCTGGATGTTGCTAGAGGATTGTGTAAACCGAAACACACAATGTGCAACGTGGCGCACGCACTCCTGCGTGCCGCGTCCCCACTCATGGGGACGCACGGCGAGGTTGGCCTAGAACGCGTTACTCTAGTGAACTAATGCGCGCAAACATTCTCTTCCTATCCGTCTTGCCCATGATGGCCGCACCGGCCGACGACTTCCGCGCCGCCATCGACGCACAGGCGCCCGCTCTATTGCAGATCTACAAAGACCTGCACGCACATCCCGAGATTTCGCAGCACGAGGAGCGCACCTCCGCGCTGCTGGCTGAAGAGTTGCGCAAGGCCGGCTTCACCGTCACGGAGCATGTCGGCAGATACCCGGACGGCAGCGCCGCTTTCGGGGTAGTCGCGATCCTCAGCAACGGCGAGGGCCCCACAGTTCTGGTGCGCACGGACATGGACGCCTTGCCCGTCGAAGAGAAGACGGGGCTGCCGTATGCCAGCCAAACGGCCGGGGCCATGCACGCCTGCGGGCACGACCTCCATATGGCATGTTTTCTCGGTACGGCGCGTACGCTCGGCGCCATGCAGGACCGCTGGCACGGCACCCTGATGCTGATCGGGCAGCCCTCGGAGGAGCGCGTGAACGGCGCGCGCGCCATGCTAGCCGACCGGCTCTACGAGCGTTTTGGCCGGCCGGACTATTGCATCGCGCAGCACGACACGCCGGATATTGCCGCCGGCCAGGTGGGCATGGTCGCGGGACCGATGCTGTCCGGCGCGAGCACGGTGGATGTGACCATTCGCGGTGTCGGCGGGCACGGCGCACGTCCCGAAGCCACACAGGACCCCGTGGTCATGGCGGCGCAGTTCGTGCTCGCGTTGCAGACCATCGTCAGCCGCCAGACCGCGCCCCAGGACCCGGCGGTGGTCACCGTGGGATCCATTCATGGCGGCACCCGCCCTAACATCATTCCCGATGAGGTGAGCTCGAAATCTCCACGCGAGCTTTCAGTGAGGAGGTGCGCCGGAACACGCTGGCCGCCATCGAGCGAATCGCGCGCGGCGTGGCCCTGGCAACCGGCGTCCCGCAAGATCGTGCGCCCATTGTGCAGGTTAACCAGGCGGAATCCGTGCCGGTTACCTACAACGATCCGGCGCTGGCAGCGAGGCTGAAGGATGCTCTGCGCGCCACGCTCGGTGTCGCGAATGTGCTGGAAGGAAAGCCCGCCATGGTGAGCGAGGACTTCGGCCTCTTCGGACCGGAAGGGCGGCAGATCCCTTGTCTTATGCTGTGGCTGGGGGCGGCCGACCCGGACAAACTCAAAGAGAGCCTACGCACGGGACACGCGCTGCCCTCGCTGCACTCCAGCCTGTTCGCGCCTTTGCCTGAACCCGCCATTCGTACCGGCGTCATCGCCATGACATCCGCGGTTCTGAACCTGATGGCCAGGTAGCTTTGCCGTGGCCTTAGGGCAAAGCCGCGGCGAATAGGTCCGTCAGCTTCGAGAATGCCCGATCCGCCTGGGCGGCGTTGTATGCCGGGTTGTCGGACGCCGTCCAACCGTGATGCGCCCCCTCGTAGATCTCGCTCTCATACTCGCCGCCCCACGTCTCAAGCGCGGCGTCGAGCGTGCGGATGGCGTCTTCCGGCATGCTGCGATCGTCGACCGCGTGTCCGAAGTAGAGTTGCGCTTGAATGCGCGGCAGCAGAAGGTGCGGGCTGGTGGGAGCGTCCGTCACCAGGCTGCCGCCGTGGAACGACGCAGCGGCCGCAATTCGCTCAGGACACGCGGCGGCCACCCGTAAGGCGAATCCGCCCGTATAGCAGTAGCCCACCACGCCGAACCGCGACCCCGGCAAGACCGAAGCATGCCGTGCCAAAACATCCGCGTAGGTTGCGGCATCGCTTGCAATGGCCTCGGGGGTCAGCGGCGACGTGAGTTCCGCAAATCGCTTCCAGAAGACTTCCTCGCTGTCGGCGGGCTTGCGTTCGAGCACCGGAGGCCGCGAGGTTCGATAGAACACGTTGGGCATCAAGACCACGTAGCCCTCGGCAGCCAGCCTTCGCGCCATATCGTGGTATGCCGGGCGGATGCCGCCGATGTCGGTCAAGTGCAACACGCCCGTCCGTTGGCCTTCCCCCTCCAGCCGGTAAACGACCGCGTCGACGGCTCCGGCCGCCATCGGAATCCGGATTTCTTCCTGGACCATCTATCCATCCTACTTGATCTATGATACAAAGTACTTTTCCACTGGAAGGCAACCACGAGCGTTTTCGATCTGCTGTTCATCGCCCTAACCCTGGCGGCTGTGGCGACGCTGCCGATTGCGGCATTTCTCGCAATGCGCCGGCAAGGCGCGCGCGCCCTGGCGATCCTCCGCAAAATTTGCGTCTGCGCCGGTGCATATCTAGCCGTTATCGCGATCGCGTCCATATTCTGGCCCCGCACTGTGCTTCACGTGGGCGGTCCGCAATGTTTCGACGATTGGTGCATAGCCGTGGAAAACGTCAGCCGGCAGCCTGCAGGCGGCGGTGCTTCTTACGAGGTCACCCTGCGCCTGTCGAGCCGTGCTCGCCGGATATCGCAACGCGAGAACGGCGTGGCCGTCTACCTGACGGACAACCGCGGCCAGCGCTACGACCCAGTTCCGCGGCCGTCGGATGTCCCCCTGAACGTCCGGCTAGGGCCCCAGGAATCCGTCCCCGCCACGCGCGTTTTCGCAGTGCCCTCGGATGCGCATGAACCTGGATTAGTCATCACGCACGAGGGCGGGTTCCCCATTGGCTGGTTCATCATCGGTTATGAGACCTGGTTTCGCAAGCCGGCTATCGTGCGCTTCGAGTGAACTCCGCGATGTGCGGCGCAAGAGGCTCCAGCCGCAGGTACTTCTCCAACCAGGCGAGCCGATCCCGCAAGGCTTCGAGCGAAGTGAAATGATGATTGTCGTCGTACCAGATCAGTTGTTTGGGGCCTCCGGCGATTTGGTACACGATCGGGCATGCGCGTACATTGTCATCGGAATCGAGCCGCGCGCATTGCACCAGAACCGGAGCGTGCGCCTTTGGCAAATAGCGGTCGGGGTCCGTTTCCCGCAGCATGTCCAGCGTCTTCGCGAATTCTTCGGGAGACATGTTGCGCCGCATCTCCTGCCAGTATGAACTCCCGTGGTCCTAGATGTGCCGCACCGCCATAACTGTCACCGACATAGGCGATTCGTTGCGGATCGATGCCGTGCTGCTGCAAGAGCAGATCCAAAATACGCCGCTCCGTAATCACGATTTGCGTTTGAAAGTCTCTGGCGCCTCCAGTTTCATGGCGTTAATCTCGGACTTCTTACCTTCCCCGCGCGCGGGCGCGTCGGGGATGATGGAGATGACGCCTGCGCGTGCCACAATCGGTGCTTCCGACAGATGGTTGGTCATCGACTGTCCCCCTCCGTGCTGGAAGATCACCCCTGGGAACGGGGCCTTGGCTGGCTTGCCTCTGGCGGGCTTGACCAGGATGAAGGTGACGCGCCCTCCGCGAGGACCGGTAAACCGGTATCCTCGGAGGTCCGCGTCAGCTCGCGTGGCTATCGGATCGCAGGTCGTATCGAATGCCCTGTTTGGCGTCGGCGGCCGGATGTCCGCCACGGCCCGCGGATGCGGTAAGATTCTACAAGGCAACCCCTGTAAGGCTATGGACACCACCTACTCGAAAGCCGTGGCGCTGGCAGTGCCCGTCTTCCTCGCGCTCATCGCCCTGGAATTCACGGTGGACCGCGTCAAGCGCACCCGTTACTACCACTTGGCGGACGCCATCAACAGTCTCAGTTGCGGCGTGGTCTCGACGGGCGTGCGCGTGTTCTTCGGTTTCCTGGGCATCTTCTTCTACGAATGGGTGCTGCTGCACTGGGCTCCCTTTCACTTGCCGGCCAAGCATTGGGGCACCTGGGTGTTCGCCTTCGTCTTCTACGACCTGTGCTACTACTGGAACCACCGCTGGGGGCATACCGTGGGACTCTTCTGGGCGTCGCACGTGGTACACCACCAGAGCGAGGAGTTCAATCTTACAACCGCGCTGCGGCAACCTGGCACTGGCGCATTCCTAAGCTGGATTTTCTATTTGCCGATGGCGCTGTGCGGCATCCCCGTTGGCGTCATGCTGCTGGTCGGCGTGGTGCAACTCTTCTACCAGTTCTGGCCGCACACGCAGCTCATCGGCCGGCTGGGTTTCCTGGACCGCTGGATACAGACGCCCTCCAACCATCGCGTGCATCACGCGCAGAACGACATCTACCTCGATAAGAATTACGTGGGCGTGTTTCTGATTTGGGATCGCCTGTTCGGCAGCTTCCAGGAGGAGCTTGACGAGGAGCCGTGCCTCTACGGAATCCGCGGGCAGTTGAACAGTTGGAACCCGGTATGGGCCAACTTGCATTACTACGCGGCGATGGCCAAGGACTCGTGGCATGCCGCATCCTGGTCCGACAAGGTCAGGGTTTGGTTCGCCCCGCCCGGATGGCGTCCGGCGGACGTGGCGGCGCGTTTTCCCAAGCGCCCTTATGATCCGCGCGTGGATTTTGTGAAGTTCGATCCGCGGCGCAACGTAGCGCTCAGCGCCTACGGTCTGGTGCAATTTGTGGCGCTGATCGCCGCCAACAGCCAGTTTCTGGCACTGCTGCCCAAGCAGGCGGCCCCGCTGAACATCGCGTACTTCCTGTTCATCCTGGGATCGCTGGTGTGCCTGGGCGGCGTGCTGGAGAACCGTCGCGAGTTTTTGATCGCGGAAGCCGCGCGGCTCACGGCGACGGCATTGATCGTGCTAGTGAGCGGCGCGTGGTTCGGCGGCGTGCGCGATCCGCGCGTGGTCGCTCCAGTGGTAGCGTTTCAGGCCGTGTCGCTCGGGTGGCTGTGGATGGCTGCGCGCGCCGGCGCTAAGTCGCAGACTGCCGTCGCCGCCGCATGATCCTAGTGACGGTCGCGCGCAGTTGTTCCCGGAAGGATTCCGTATGGATTTTATTGCCGCCGAAGGGGAAAGTCGCGGCCACCTGGAACACTACGTCATCCAGGTCCGTGCCATGCTCCCATTCCTTCAGGGCACCGTGCATCTGCATTATTTGCAGCGGGACAACGCGTAACCAGACTGCCAGAACATTGGCGCCGGGCAACTCGGCCTCGATGCACCGGATATCGATCCCAATCGAGCCGCCCGCCGCCGGAGGGTGCTGCGCCTGAATCTTTTGCGTGAATTCCCAGCAGCGCCGGAGGTCCGCGGGATCTACCGGCTGCGGGGCCGGAGGCGGGCCGCCCGCCTTGACAAGCTCCCTTAGATCGTTCCAGGTCCGCCCATCGTCGGAGTCACTCATAACTTCATCATAGTGCCTATATGGATCTGGTTGAAACGAGTCAGTACCCCCGCGGAGGCGGGCGCGATCCGCGGGTGGTAGTTCCGGTGGTGGCGTTTCAAGCTGGCGGCGCGCGCCGGCGCTAAGTCGCGGCTGCGGTGGCCGGCGCGCAGCAGGGTGTCGAGACGAGTCTCGACACCGCACGCATGAGTGCGTGCGCTACGCATAACCCAGCTTGGCCCGCCTTCCCATATATGCCGCCATCAGCAGCGCCAGCGTCGCGAGCAGATAAAGCTGCGTACTGAAGGGCGAGCGCGCCATCCCCATGAAATCCAGTCCGGGGACGTGGTTCATCGGACCCACGTACCACCACAGCGTATACAACGCTTCGAACGGCTTGCTCGAACCGCTCCAGACGCCCAGCGCCAGCGCCAGCGTGGGCACGAACAGCGCGCCAGCCAACCATCCGGATAAGCCGGGCCAATTGCCGCCGATAAACAAGCGAATCCCCAAACCGCCGCCGGTCGAGATCGCCACCACGACGCCGGCGATCCAGACCGCGGGCAATTGGCGGTCGAGCGCATGCGCGCACGAAAACACCAGCTTCTGCGTCTCATGGCGGGCCTCGCGTGCGCCCATTTGGGACCAGATCAGCACGGGCCAAATCCAGGCAAATCCGGCGACGGCTTGGCGCGCTTGGCCGTCCGGTACCGACAGGCTGGCCACGAACAAGCCGGCGGCAACCAGGTACCACCACCAGGCATGCCCCTTCAGCATCAGGCGCAGTTCGGAGACCGCTAGGCGCGGGAATTGGCTGCCGCGGGCCGTCCGTGCCAGGGGCGTCAATTGGACGGCGGCCGAGCGGGCAGCCAGCGCGCCGTCCAGGCCGGCCCGATCTTCAGCCGGCTCTTGCATACTCTTCTTGCGGCGCCAACCCTCGCGCGCCGGATCGAAGCGATGGAAGAACAGCGCGGACATCCAGGCGATTCCAATGGCGATCGCTACCCATTGCAACCGGCCCAGCAGCACTTGCGGAGTCCAATCCACGCCGTTCCAAAGAAATGTCTTGGTGGCGTGTGCCAAAGGTCCCGCCTGCAGCGTGAAGCCGCCATTGTAAGACGGGTCGATTAGTTTCAGCGCGCCCACCATCCTGCGCATGAAAAAGCCGAATCCCAGATAGTCGTTCACCCCGGTGACGCCGCTCAAGCCCAGGTAGGTCGACCAGGCAAAGAAATAGATCACGTTGCCCACCCCGCCGCGGAGCACCGGCAGGGTCTCAAACAGCACGGCCACCGCCGCGGTAATGGCCATCGCCGGCAGCGCCACCCATATGAATGGCGCCAACAGCTTGCCCGGTTCCAGGCTGCCTCCCTCCGCGCGCGCCAGTTGCAGGATCACGGCCGCCACCGCCAGCACGGAGACCATGGCCGCCAACACCGCGAAGTTGCTGAGCGCCTTTCCCAGCGTATAGATGCTCTTGCTCATGGGCGTGGTGGCCAGCACCAGCCCCACCCGCGTTTGCCCATCGCGCTGGATGGTGTTCTTCACCATGTAAAAGCCGGCCAGGGTGATGTAGGCCGTGCTGATCAATGTCATCATGCTGCCAACCCAGGCGGAGTCATAGACGCCGCGGTATTCACCCAACTGCAGAGAGATCGTCCCGGTGTAAGTTAGATAGGCGAGACCGGCGGCGAACGCCAGTATCAGCAGAAAACTGTACCGGCGGACGCGCTCCAGGAAATCGGCGCGGGCCAGGTGATACAGCATGCGGCCGCGCATCATCCGGCCAATGCCTCCGCGAGACGTGCCCGGTGAGTCGAGAGACAATGCAGGTATGCGTCCTCCAGCGTGGCCGCCACCTGCACGGCGCCCGCCGGCGCGAATTCCGTCAGCAGCCGCACGTGCACGCCGTCCGCCCGGCGCACAGTGCCGCTGATCGAATAGCGCTGCTTCGCCGCGTTCAGCTCCGCGCTGGGAACGACCCACTCCCAGACTCTGCCCTCGGCCGCGCGGAGCAGGTCTTCGGGCGGCGCATGCGCTACCAGCATGCCTCCCGCAATCAGGGCAATTTCCGTGGCGGTGGCTTCCACGTCGGACACGATGTGCGTCGACAGGATCACGATGCGGTCCCCGGAAAGGTCCGAAAGCAGATTGCGGAAGCGCACGCGCTCTTCGGGGTCGAGTCCCGCGGTAGGCTCATCCACTATGAGCAATTGCGGATCGTTCAACAGGGCCTGCGCGATGCCGATGCGCTGCCGCATGCCTCCGGAATAGCCGCCCAAGGGCCGCTTGCGCACGTCGGTCAAATTAACCAATTGCAGCAACTCGTCAATGCGGCGGTGGGCGCCGGCGGCATCCAAGCCCTTCACGGCGGCGAAGTATTCCAGGAATTCCACCGCGTTCAGGTTGGGATACACGCCGAAATCCTGTGGCAGGTAGCCGAGCACGGCGCGTACCGCGTCGGGGTCGCGCTGGAGATCGGCGCCGTTCCAGGTCACCGTGCCTTCAGTCGCGCGGGTGATGGTGGCGACGATGTTCATCAGCGTGGTCTTGCCCGCCCCATTCGGCCCCAGCAGGCCCAGCACGCCCGGGCGCAGTTCCAGACTGAAATTCCGCAGCGCCCAAACCTTGCCTTGCCCGCCGCGATAAAGCTTGCCGGCTTTGTCGATGATTAGTTGCACCGTGTTCTCTGTAACGGTGAAACGAGAAACCGTCCGCCGGAGTTCCTTCGAATCGCTTATCCCGAGTAGCTCATCATCATCACTATATGGATCTGGTTGAACGAGTCACCATGTCCGCGGAGACGGCGCCGGCCGATCACCAGTACGCCAGCTTCATCGATGTTCTCACAAGCATGGGACTATTGCATAACGTGCAGGCGTGGCATAACGGGCGCGTCCAATACCTGGATGAAATGACGCAGGGTAGCCCGGAGAAGCTGTTGAAGGTGATCGACATATTTCAGAAATGGGCGGCCCGGCGCGGTCTCCGGTGCGAGGACCTGCCGCCGCACTCTTCCTTTATCCGTACGCCGCCGAAATACCACACCGCCAGCCAGTTTCCGGTGCTGGAGCAGGCCTTCCGGCAGCACTTTGTCTCACCGCAACTGCCGGAGAAGAAGCTGCGGTCTACCACGATGTCGAGACTGGCGTACCAACGGTCCTCAAGAAGCGCGGGGCGAAGTCCTGCTATGAAGCCGCCGTGTTCCGAGACTTGGTGTACACTGCGCAAAAGGCGGCCATCAGCCGCATGGGCATGGCGTAGGCGCGCGCAGAGGATCGACCTCGCCAAACTGGCCGCTTACGCCTGCTTCGCGGCCAGATCGCCGATCACAGGCAACACCACCTTCTTCCCCTGGTAGGTCTGCAGGAGCATGTAAATCCACAGGAGGAAGAAGAGCAGATCGACCAGGCCCATTAGACGCCAAACGCCCCAGGGGAGAACGATCCGGAGCGCCCACCAAACGACCATCACGGCCACGCCTAGAAAGATCGATTGGAAAGCGTGAAATCGAATCAGTTTGTTCTTGTTGTAGGGCTCCAGAACCAGGAAAATGATCCCGGTCACCCATCCCAACAGGTAACAAAGAGCCGCCGCGGTATTCTCCGGTAATCCGGCAGCCGATATTGGCGGTATATTCACGGCCGGTGTAGCCGGGGCGCCCGGATCCACCGCCGTCCCGCACTTCGCGCAATAGCGCCCTTCGACTGCGGCGCCGCAACTCGGACAGAAAGCCATAGTTCCTCCGTTTTCACACCTTAAAGGCTCAGGCGGCTCGTCCCACCCGCGGGGCAGCGATGGAAAATACCAAGCCTCCCAGAGCCGCCCCCAGGATGATCGCCACATTTCCCGCGCCCATCAGCGCGACGACTAAGCCGGCCAGCCCACCCATCGCCATGCCGACCAACGCCACCACGAGCCTTTTTAACATATTGCTATGCTCATATTAGCGGTGAATACGGGAATTGTCATCTTTGCGCACGGGTCCAGCGTCCCATCTGCCAATGAGGCCGTCAGGGTTGTGGCGGAAGCGGCGGCCACCGCCGGAGGGTTTGAGCGTGTGGAGACCGCCTTCCTGGAAGCTCAGCCGGGCCTGGCCGAAGCGGTAGCGCGTCTAGCGGGTTCCGGCATGACCCGAATCCTGGTGGTCCCTTATTTCCTGACGCTGGGGATTCACCTGCAGCGCGACTTGCCGGCCATTGTAGAACAACTGGCCAAAGCCCACCAGAATGTGGAGATTCGCATCACGCCGCCGCTGGATGGACATCAGGCACTCGCTCAGATCCTGCTGGAGCGTGCCGAAGCGGCGCTTATCGATTGGAAATAAACAGCTTACTGGACCTATCGAACAGCCGCCCGATGGGACTTGACAATAACGCACTAAAATTTAATAATGAGAGTGTACTAATGAATGTCGGGAGGATTTAGAAACATGGGAAAGATTATAGGCATCGACTTGGGAACTACCAACTCCGTGGTCGCCGTGATGGAAGGCGGGCAGCCGACCGTGATTGCCAACCAGGAAGGCAACCGCACCACGCCGTCGGTTGTGGCGTTCACCAAGGGCGGGGAAAGACTGGTGGGGCAAGTCGCCAAGCGGCAGGCCATCACCAATCCCGAGAACACGATTTTCTCGATCAAGCGCTTCATGGGGCGGCGCTATGACGAAGTCACCGAAGAAATGAAGATGGTCCCCTACAAGGTCGTGCGCGGCGAAAACGGCGATGCGCGGGTGGACATCGGCGGCAAGAAGCATTCACCGCCGGAAATCTCGGCGATGATTCTGGTCAAGCTGAAGGAGGCCGCCGAAGCTTACCTGGGCGGCAAGGTCACGCAGGCCGTGATTACGGTTCCGGCCTACTTCAACGACGCGCAGCGGCAGGCCACTAAGGACGCGGGCAAAATCGCGGGCCTGGAGGTGATGCGCATCATCAACGAACCCACCGCGGCGGCGCTGGCCTACGGGCTGGACAAGAAGAAGAACGAGACCATCGCGGTGTACGATTTCGGCGGCGGCACGTTCGATATTTCGATCCTGGAAGTAGGCGAGGGAGTGGTGGAAGTGAAATCCACCAACGGCGACACGCACCTGGGCGGCGACAACATCGACCAGCGCGTCATGGATTGGATTGTCTCCGAGTTCAAGCGCGAGTCCGGTATCGAACTATCCAAAGACCAGATGGCCCTGCAGCGGCTCAAGGAAGCCGCCGAAAAAGCCAAGATGGAACTGTCCACGCTGCTGGAGACCGAGATCAACCTGCCGTTCATTACGGCGGACGCCTCGGGTCCGAAGCACCTCACCATGAAGCTGACGCGGGCGCGCTTCGAGCAGATGGTGGAGGATATCGTGCAGCGTTCCGTGGGGCCATGCAAGCAGGCGCTGGCGGATGCCAACGTGACGCCCAGCCAGATCGACGAAGTGGTCCTGGTGGGCGGCCAGACGCGCATGCCGCGCATTCAGCAGATCGTGCGCGACCTGTTCGGCAGAGAGCCGCACAAGGGCGTGAATCCGGACGAAGTCGTGGCGGTGGGAGCGGCGGTGCAAGGCGGCGTGCTGGGCGGCGAAGTGAAGGACGTGCTGCTGCTGGACGTGACGCCTCTGTCGCTGGGCATCGAGACGCTGGGCGGCGTGTTCACCAAGCTGATCGAGCGCAACACCACCATCCCGACGCGCAAGGGCGAAACATTCTCGACGGCGGCCGACAACCAGCCATCCGTGGAGATCAAGGTGTTCCAGGGTGAGCGCGCCATGGCGCAGCACAACCGGTTGCTGGGCGTGTTCCAGCTTGGCAACATCCCGCCTGCGCCGCGCGGCATTCCGCAGATCGAGGTGACCTTCGATATCGACGCCAACGGCATCTTGAATGTCGGCGCCAAAGACAAGGCCACCAGCAATGAGCAGAAGATCACCATCACCTCCTCTTCCGGTCTGGCGAAAGACGAAGTGGACAAGATGGCCAAGGACGCCGAATTGCATGCGGCGGAGGATCGCCAGCAGCGCGACACGATCGAGACGCGCAACCGCGGCGACGCCATGATCTACAACGTGGAAAAGACGTTGAAGGAGCATCGCGCCAAGGTCGGCGATGAGGAAGCGCGGCACATCGAAGAGGCCATTGAAGAGACCCGCAAGGCCATGCAGGGGAATGACGTCGGTGTCATCAACGCGGCCATCGACAAACTGACCTCCGCCAGCCACAAGTTGGCGGAGGCCATGTACAAATCGGCTTCGGGCCCTGGTGGCGCCCCGCCCACCGGCGGACAGCCCGAACCCGGCGCCGATGGCGCGGCCGGCGGCCAGCAGAAGAAAGACGATGTAGTGGACGCCGAGTTTGTGGACGTCGACGACAAGAAATAATAGCCACCAGCCGACGGTGTTTTATGTCTCCCAAGCACGATTACTACGAAACCCTAAAGGTGGCCAAGGGCGCCAGCCAGGATGAGATCAAGAAGTCTTATCGCCGGCTGGCGCGCAAGTTTCATCCCGATGTGAACCCGGGCGACAAGTCCTCCGAGGAGCGTTTCAAACAGGTGCAGGAGGCATACGACATTCTGAGTGACGCCAAGAAACGCCACGTCTACGATCAGTATGGTTTCTATTCGGACAACATACCCGCCGGCGGCGGCGCGGGACCGGGATCGGGTCCGCAGCCCAACATGAATTTCGACAGCTTTGACTTTTCGGACTTCCCGAGCGGAGCCGGGGGTAGCGGGCGGCGCGCATCGACTGGAAGCGGCGGAAGCGCGGGCGGCTTCCGGGACATCTTTTCGAACCTCTTCAACCGCGGCGAAGGGCCGCAACAAGCGCCGGAGAAGGGCGAGGATCTCGAGTACTCGCTGAATATCGATTTCTGGCAGGCCATCAAGGGCACGCAAACGCGGCTCAATATCACCCGCTACGACACGTGTCCCACCTGCAACGGAAGCGGTTCGGCCGGCGGCCAGACCGTGACCTGCCCGGAATGCAACGGGACCGGCTCGGTTTCCCAGATGGCCGGCGCCATGCGCTTCAATCTGACCTGTCCGAAGTGCGGCGGCAGCGGCAAGTTGAAGAATGCCTGCCCCACCTGCCAGGGCGAGGGACGCATCGCGCATACCGAGACCGTGGAGGTGCGCATTCCGCCCGGAGCGCGCAGTGGCTCGCGGCTGCGGGTGCCCGGCAAGGGCAATGCCGGCTCCATGGGCGCTCCCGCCGGCGATCTCTACATCACCACGCGCGTGGAGGAGCATCCCTACTTTCAACGCGAGGGCGACGACATTCACATCCGCGTGCCGGTAGCGGTGTGGGAAGCCGGGCTGGGCGCCAAGATCGAAGTGCCCACTATCGACGGCCGCACGCTGCTGAAGATCCCGCAAGGCACTCACAATGGGCAGAAGTTCCGGCTGCGGGAGAAGGGCGTATTCAACGCCCGCACCAGCCAGCGCGGCGACCAGATTGTGGAGGCCGCCGTTCAGACCCCCAAGGTTCAGGACGAACGCACCAAAGAGATTCTGCGCGAGTTGGCCGGGCTGCACCCGGAAGATCCGCGCGCGGATCTCTGGACAACGCTGTAAGGACCGCCATATGCGCAAGACGATGGGCAAGGGAAAATCCAAAGGCTCGTACATGATCTCGTCGGTGGCCGAGCAGTATGCCATCCACCCGCAGACCTTGCGTCTTTACGAAAGAGAAGGGCTGCTGAAGCCTTCCCGCAGCGATGGCAACACGCGGCTATACACGGATGGCGATCTGGAGCGTCTGGAAGTGATTCTGCACCTCACGCGCGAACTCGGCGTCAACCTGGCTGGCGTGGAAATTATCCTGAATATGCGGGAAAAGATGTCTGAGATGCAGGCGCAGATCGAAGAATTCGTGACCACTCTGAACCGTGAGCTGGTGGCCCGCCGCCGGCCCTTTTCGCCGGCAGAGAAGCACTCCCTGATTTGCGTGGTCAACTACTCGGGCGTTGCGCCGCCAACTACCCCCCGAAGACTGAAGACAGAAGTCAGAAGTCAGTAGTCGGAATAACGCCGGCGCAGGAATTCTGCCTTCTGTTCCCTGTCTACTCCCTTCTGTCTTCTGTCCGCAAGGTATAGTAGCGACCTGGCAGAGTGCATAGGCTCGGCGCCGAAAAAGTATCGGCCCGCCAATCTGGTTGGCTTCCGAAATATAGATCGGCTGGGGCCGGGAGGACTGCCCCGGACCGCCATCGTGCAGTTGCCGTGCAGTGTAGGTGTGTCGGTCAAACTCAATCGTGGCCGGCCCAAGTTGCAAGGGCAAGGCCACAAACCACCGGATGCCAGTATCGCCTGCATGTTGGGAAACAGCCGCTCAAGAATGGCTTCGGCGTCGAGTTCGGGCTCCGGTGTCGTCTCAACCAGAAAGCTATATTTTCGGCGCATCTCGGCAAGAAGCTCGGCGGCGCTGGCCGCGTATCCCTTCATCCAGCGCGTCAGCAACACTCTTTCCATATCGCTACGCGCAGCCGTCCAGTTGCGCCCTCCGTTCCGGACTGATGGGCATTGCGTCCAGGTGGCGCTCGACTAGAAGTATAAGACATCGTGGAAGCAAGCCTGGCATCGGTGGATTCCGCGCAACTCACCTACTGGGACGCCCTCATCCTCGCCGCTGCGTAACGACGTCCGGTAATGCGTCATGATGGTCATCCTCGAAGTGCGAATTACAGACGCGCCCTTCGGCGCGTCCAAGCCGGCTGAAAGCCGGCTGCGGCCACGATTGGCCGCCCCACAAGAAGACTATGGCATGCCGTCCAGATCGACGCAGTCGATAAAGCCTATCACCGCCATATCGATGGGCGACTGCATCCGGCCCACGCTGCTCATGGCCGCGTAGCCATCGGTGGTCAGCAGCACTTTGTCGCCGATGCCCGCGCCTATGGCGTCCAACGCGACCACCGCGTCGCCCCGATTCGAGCCATCCAACTCCAGCGGTTGCACCAGCAGCAGATTGCGCCCCTCATGGCTGGGGTGCTTCTGCGTGGCCACCATCTCACCGACGACGCGCGCGATCAGCATGCCTCGGGCCCTCCTTCAGATGGATGGAGTCTACGATGCCCACGATGGTGCTATCGACCGGCACCTCCGCGGGCAGGAACGCGTAGCTGGCTTCCTTGCTGCGCGCCCAGTAAACTAGCTCGCCCGCTCCGGCGCCGGTCCAATCGGCGCAGACCAGACGCTTGCCGGTGGGCCTGAGCTCGGGAGTGAGCGGCTGCACCAGCAGCAGACGCTGGCCCTCCAAGTGGCTATCCTTCACGGTTGACCAGACGCATCCGACTACGCGGCCCAGCAGCATGTCAATCCAATCAATCCAACCGCACGTCGTCCACGATGCCGACGATGGCAGTGTCCACGGGCAGATCCTTGCAACCCTCCGCCATGCGCGCGGAACTGCCGGCCACCACCAGGACGCGCTCCTTGAATCCGGCGCTGACGGTGTCTACGGCCACCACATAGCCGGCTTCGTCATTGCCTTCGGGCGACACCGGCTTCACAATGAGGAGCTTCTTGCCTTCGAGGCGCGGGTCCTTGCGTGTCGCGACCACGGTGCCCACTACGCGGCCCAAGATCATGGCAAGCCTATCGGCCGGCTACTTTCCAGCCGCGGCATTTTGCGTCTTGCCGATCGGCAGAATGTCTTCCAGGCTCTGGTGCGGGCGCGGGATCACGTGCACGGCGATCAGTTCGCCCACGCGGCGCGCCGCCGCCGCTCCCGCATCGGTGGCTGCCTTGACGGCTGCCACGTCGCCACGCACCATGGCGGTGACGTATCCGGAGCCGATCTTCTCCCAGCCGACCAGGTTCACTTTGGCGGCCTTCACCATGGCGTCGCAAGCCTCGATCATGGCCACCAGTCCGCGTGTCTCGATCAATCCTAACGCTTCACCCATCTAGACTCTCCCACTCCGCTCCCTTACGGTCGCGGCTCTGAATGTGTTACCGGCTCAACTTACACCGCGCGCCCGCAGCGCCTCGTCCACCATGCCGATCAGCTCTTCGCGGGTCACGTAGAATCTGTCCTGTTGCGGCATTTGTTCGGCATACACCGGACAATCCGGCTCCATGCCCGCACGCGCCTTTACGCCATATCGCGTTCTGGAATCGAACAGCTTCTCCACTTCAACTTTAGGCAGCACGGTGGGACCGCCCAACAATTCCGCCACCAGCGAAATGCGCGCGAAGTGCTCTACGGTCTCCATACGGAAGAATGCCTTGTAGACGTCTTCGCCGTAGCTCACCACGCCGTGATTCCCCATCATGATGGCGTCATATTTCGGAATGTACGGGATCAGCGGCTCGGTCAGTGCAGGCGTGCCGGGCAAGCCGTATTCCGCCAGCGGCACGCAGCCCAACCCGATGATCACTTCCGGCAGCAGCGCCAGGTTCAGGGGGCGGCCAGCCGTCGCGAAGCCCGTGGCCACCGGCGGATGCGCATGCAACACCGATTGGATATCCGGACGCATTTCGTAAATCTTCATGTGCATGGCGACCTCGGAGGTACACTCTTTGCGGCCGCTCAGCTTCTTTCCTTGCATATCGATGACGATCAGATCGTCGATATGCATCATACCCTTGCTCACGCCCGTAGGCGTCGCCAGAATGCGCTGCGCATCCAGACGGAGGGTGATGTTACCGTCATTGGCAGCCACCCAACCCTTCTGATAGACCAACCGTCCGATATCGACGATATCCTGCCGGTATTCTTGCTCCGTTTTCGCCATTACGGGAAAAACGATTGTAACAGACGCAGTGCGACCAGGGGGTCGCGCGCGGACGAGGGCGTCCGCCCCACAGACGACACTTTGGCGTCGGCGAACTGCCAGCGCGCCAGGTAGGCGAGGACCAGGCGCTGGCGCACGGCGACGATTGTCTTGGGGTCTGTGAGCAGAGAGCGCCGGGTGGCGAAGACGGTGTGGCTGAGATCCAGGAGCTCTTGGCGCAGGGCAAGCCTGTATGCGCCGCGTGCGTCGCCGAGGCTTCTTGAAATTGCTTTTGAGTCTTGAGCCACTTATTTATGGTGCCGCGATGCAGCCCAGCGGCGGCGGCAGCTTCCGTGATGGTGGCGCCCTTAGCCAGGGCATTGGCTACGCGCGCTTGGCGCGGCGTGAGCATCGATGGTGTCGAAGGTTCGGAAACGGGAGGCGACATCTTTCTGCAAGAACAATAGCACAGCGAAAATCGCGGACGGCGTCATCGTTAGTGGGCTGACGTGTGTTTTCTGTGGGATGCGGGGAGGGCTGGTCTGGCTCGGAATCTGCAAATGAGCTGCGATGGAGGAGCACCCGCGGGGCGAAGGCGTTCCGCTGGAGGGCTCCGGATTTCGCGCGGCTCAGCCGCGGCGTGATGCGCGGCGCCGTCGCTCCGCTCCCCACAGCGCCCGGAACGCTCGACGCGATTCATTTGGCATCGGCTCTTCTGTGGAGGAATAGGGCGGCGAAACGACGTTCCTGACGCATGACCCGCAATTGGCTACCGCCGCCAGAGCGTGCGGTCCGGACGTGCAGACAACCCCTTAGGTTAGAGTGGCAGTATGCACATCGAGACGCTGACTGTTCACGCAGGACGCCGCGCAGACCCCGCCACTGGCGCCATCGCGCCGCCGATTTATCTATCGACCACTTTTGAAAGAGCGCGCGACGGCGAGTATCCACTTGGATTCAGCTATTCGCGGGACGGCAATCCCAATCGCGGGCGCCTGGAAGAGTGCCTCGCCGCGCTGGAGGGTGGCACCGAAGCGCTGGCATTTTCTTCCGGCATGGCCGCGGCCAACGCCATCATTCAGGGTCTGGAACCGGGCGATCACATCATTGCTCCCGACGATGTGTACTACGGGCTGCGCAGACTAATCGGCGAAGTGTTTGGCAAGTGGCGGCTGGAAGTGTCCTACGTGGATATGAGCGACCTGAACGCCGTGAACGCCGCCGTTCGTCCCAACACCCGCCTGGTTTGGGTGGAGACGCCCTCGAACCCGCTGCTGAAGATTACGGACCTGCCGGCCATCGCGGCCATCGCTCGCCGGGCCAATGCGATCAGCGTGTGCGACGGCACCTTCGCGACACCGGTCTTGCAGCGGCCGCTTGCATGGGGCATCGATATGGTGGTGCATTCGACGACCAAATATATCGGCGGACACAGCGACGTGCTGGGGGGCGCGTTGACCGCAAAATTCCAGAACTATCTGTTTGAGAGGGCGCGCAAGTCGCAGAAGATCGGTGGCGCGGCGCCTTCGCCCTTCGATTGCTGGCTGATCCTGCGCGGAGTGGACACGCTGCCATGCCGTGTGCGGGCGCAAACGGAGAGCGCGGGCCGAATTGCCGCATTCCTGAAATCGCACCAGGCGGTGGAGGCGGTGCATTACCCGGGCCTCGCGGAACATGCGGGCCATGAGATCGCCGCGCGCCAAATGTCCGGGTTCGGCGGTATGCTCTCCATGCAATTGCGTGGTGGGCGGGAACCGGCGATGCAGGTGGCCGCCAGTGTCCGGATCTTCACTCGCGCAACTAGTTTGGGTGGCACGCACAGCTTGATCGAGCATCGCGCATCGGTGGAAGGCCCCAACACGCGCACGCCGCAGAACTTGCTGCGCATTTCAGTGGGGCTGGAGAATACGGAAGATCTGATCGGCGATTTGGAGCAGGCGATGGGGTGAGTCTTGCGGCTCAGTGACGATGCCGGCGGCGCTTCGGGCCGCGGAGGCGCTTCCGCTTATTTTCGGTGCGATAGTTTTCCAGGTTGCTCTCGACAGACTCCCGGAACGTTTGGTAATGCCGTTTGAGGCGCGCGACGTAATCGCTTGACTGAAGAACGAATCGAAACAGATCCGGGAGTGTGGATGGAGTACTCGGTTTGTGTGTTGAGCGGATCGAGGCACGGCCCCTTCATTTCGATGGGATCGCTGTGCGCTCCGCCCCATCTCCTGTAGAAATCCAAACTCTCCCAGCCGTAGGCGATAGTGGCCCTGGTCTTGTTCCATCCAGTATCCGGGGATGATGTGAAATCACCCCGCACGCCTACGGCGTGGATGATAGGACAACACCCCGCACGCCTACGGCGCGGATGATCTCCGCTTCCATTCCTAGTTCTGTTCCCGGGTCTGGTCACTTCAAACGAGCGCTACCGGGTCATTTCCTGCAATCGCCGAAGAACCGGGGCCAGATAGCACCCGACCCCGGCTTTCGCGCTGGTTTACAGGCGTCTGAGCCAGATCGCTAACGTCCTCAACCGGCCACAACAGGCAGCCGGAAATCAAGCAGCAGAAGAAAGATAAAGCGTTTCTCCTTTCTCGCTCCAGTGGAGGGTCCGCCCATTAACCCGGCTCTCCCGCATAAGCTCCGTAGTTTCACTCGGCAGCCGGCCCACCCCACCTTACGCCAGAACCCGAAAGCCAGCTCTGGCGGTAAGGCCCCGCTAGCGATATTCCATTGGGGATATTTCCCGCTGGTACCAAACGCCTTGACCTTCTACACGTCATAGTCTAATGTGTAGAAGAAGGAGGCATGCCAATGACGGCAAAATCGGATCTCCCCCAAGGCACCCTGGACCTGTTGATCCTGAAAGTGGTCGCGCTCGGCCCAGTGCACGGGTACGCCATCGCGCAACGGCTGCAGCAAGTGTCGCACGATGTGGTGCAGGTACCGCAAGGCTCGCTTTACCCGGCCTTGCACCGGCTCGAAAACCGCGGCCTTCTGGCGGCGGATTGGAAGGATACCGAAACCGGCCGGGAAGCCAAGTTCTATCGCCTGACGCGCAAAGGGCGGGCGCAGCTCGAATCCGAAGCCGCGAGCTGGCAGCGATTGACGGAAGCCGTCGGCCTGATCCTCAGGCTGTCAGAAGCAGGCGCGCGATGACTTGGTGGCAACGCCTGTCGCGCAGAAACCAAATGGAGGAACAACTCGAAAAAGAGATACGCTTCCATCTTGAACAACACACCGCCGATCTAATCGCGCAAGGCCGCCATCCCGAGGAAGCCCGGCGGCAGGCCCGGCTTGCCCTCGGCGGTCCGGAGCAGGTGAAGGAGAATTGCCGGGATGCCCGCGGCACGCGCTGGTTGGAGAATCTGTGGCAGGACTTACGCTATGCCGTTCGCACCCTCCGGCAGCGGCCGGGATTTACGGCTGTGGGCGCGCTCACGCTGGCGCTAGGTATCGGCGCTAGCACGGCCATCTTCAGCGCGGTCAACCCGATCCTGTTCCAGACGCTGCCATATCCGCAGGCTGGCCGGATCATGATGATCTGGGATAGCTTCCAGGGCGTACGCTGCGACGTGACATTTCACACTTATCGCGAGCTGGCAGCGCGCAGCCGTTCGTTCCAGGCGATGGCGGTAATGGAGGCGTGGCAGCCGGCGACGATCGGCGTAACCGGCACGGCCCAACCCGAACGCCTCGATGGGCAGAGTGTGAGCGCCGGTTATTTCCGCGCGCTGGGCGTCTCGCCGGTCTTGGGCCGGGATTTCCTGCCAGCCGACGACCGCTTCAAGGGTCCCCATGTGGCGATCCTCAGTGACGTATTGTGGCGGCGGCGCTTCGACGGCGACAGTGCGATTGTAGGTCGCGAGATCACGCTCGACGGCGACCTGTACACCGTCATCGGGGTGATGCCGAGGGGTTTCGAGAACGTCATGGCCCCCTCGGCGGAAATCTGGGCGCCATTGCAATACGACGCGGGGAATATCGGCAACTACGAAAGCCAGGAGTGGGGCCATCATCTGCACCTGGTGGGGCGGCTGCGGCCAGGCGTCACGGCGGATCGGGCGCGGCGGGAACTGAACGCCATCGCGCTCGCCAAGGTGGGCGACTTTCCCCGGCCGCGTTTTGCCTCCCTCCAGTACGGGCTAATGGTCAATTCCCTGCAGGATGAAATCACGCGCGGCGTCAAGCCGCTGTTGCTCGTCGTTCTCGGCGCGGTCATGTTGGTTCTGCTGATCGCGTCTGTAAACGTGACGAACCTGCTACTCGCGCGCTGCACGCAACGGCGCGGCGAATTCTCCATGCGCGCCGCGCTGGGCGCAGCACGCTCGCGCCTGATCCGGCAACTGCTCGCCGAAAGCCTGCTGCTGGCCGCCCTGGGCGGCGCGCTGGGGATGCTGGTCGCAGAGTCCGGCGTGGAAGCGTTGGTGGCGCTCAGTCCTGCGGGCCTGCCGCGCTTGAGCGCCATCGCCGTCAATGGCGCTGTATTTGCGTTCGCAGTTGGCATTACCGCGCTCGTTGGGCTGCTGGTCGGGCTGATTCCGGCGTTGCAGGGATCCCGCGGGGATCTGGTCGCGGGAATACAGCAAGGGTCGCGGCGTACGGTGGGAGCGCGCCATTGGACGCGCCGGGTGCTGGTGGTTTCAGAGGTGGCGCTCGCTATCGTGCTGCTGGTGAGCGCGGGATTGCTGTTCCGCAGCATCCAGCGTCTGTTCGCGGCCGCTCTGGGATTCGATGCCGCGCACCTGCTGTCCATGCAGGTGCAG
>Ga0302324_100003053_pt1 | contig 37931 bp, 30 predicted proteins | sample Palsa_T0_1_FD_201949 | JGI IMG/M metagenome (GOLD analysis project Ga0302324, IMG submission 201949) | Peat permafrost microbial communities from Stordalen Mire near Abisko, Sweden - Palsa_T0_1 | ecosystem: Environmental > Terrestrial > Soil > Palsa > Peat permafrost | place: Sweden: Abisko... | reverse complement strand
ACCGATGATCATGAGCAATCATGATTTGCTGCTTGGTGGGAATGCGTCGATGAGCAAGCGCGTGATCGTGCTCGGAATTCTGTTCTGCCTTTATCCTTCGGGTCAATTTGTCGGGTCTCCGGTGCTGGGCACGCTGTCCGACCGCTTTGGGCGAAAGCCGGTTCTGATGATCTCTCTCTCGTGCACGACAGGTTGCTATGCACTGATCGGCATCGCGCTCCACCTCCGGAGTTGGGTTCTGCTGGCTTTGGCTTTGCTGCTGGCGGGCCTGGCAGAAGCCAACGTGGTCGCGGCGCAGAGCGCCATAGCGGATGTAGTTACTCCAGAAGACCGCAACCGATTCTTCGGCTACATCTATCTTAGCGCGAGCTCGGCGTATATCCTCGGGCCATTGGCTGGGGGAAAGCTAGCCGACCCCGACCTGATTTCGTGGTTCAGCGATGCGACCCCGTTCTGGGCAGCGATGATTCTGCTCGCGATCACGACTGCAACCACTGCGTTTCTCTTTCGCGAAACAAATCCGCCCACGCGACGCCACGCAGTCAGTTTCACGCAGGCGTTTGCCAATTTGCGGGGCGTAATATCTGATCGCCCCCTGCGCCCACTGTACTGGCTCAACTTTGCCTTCTATCTTGCGATCTTTGGCTTTTTCCGCTGCTATCCCATGTATCTGGTGGCCCGCTTCAAATTAGACGTGTCGATGGTTTCAGAATTTGTCGCGTGGGTGGGGGTTCCCATTGTGATCGCGAATGCCTGGATAACAGGTTTTCTTGCTAAACGCTACAAAACCAGAACCCTGGCCGTGTGGTCAGCATTTCTGACCGGCTGCTTCATGATCGCAGTCGTCTCGTTTCATGGTCAGCGATCGCTCTGGGCGACGCTGTTTCTAACCTCCGGAGCACTCGCGATCTGCCTGCCAACCTGCGCAACCCTACTTTCGACGGCGGCGGGTGAGGCCGAACAGGGGCGGGTCATGGGAAACAACCAAGCGCTACAGGTGGGGGCGGAGGCTGCGTCAGGCTTAGTCGGCGGCCTCGCAGCCGCTTTATTCATAGAGCTGCCATTAATTCTATTGGGGCTGCTTGCGATGACGGCGGCGCTATTCCTGGAACTCGAGGCAAGTCGGCAACCAGCCAAGGATCATGCCGCCAACCCGGGCTCGCTTGAGTTGCCGTCTTGAAGTCCCTGCAGAGAGCATCCCGAAGAGATTCCTGATTCTCGGTGAGCAGTCGTGCCATGCGATCCAACTGCTCGATGCGCCACTCATAGGACTTGGTGATGTTCGGGTTGAAGTACTCTTTGTGTCTGTCGAATTGCGCTTGGAAACGATGGATCTTAGACCTCCTGGATTGGAGCACGGTTGGCTGCAGCCATCGTCTACCCGCATGAGCGCTCACAGAGCGCTCGCTCTGACTCCACCCAGAACAGTGTTGTCATGTCAAGGAAACAGTCGAGGCGGACCTCCGTGGCGGGCGGGCCACCGATCACCCACACCTGAGCCACAACCATGGGCGATTACCAGAACAGGTCCCGCGAATAGTCCCGAGGAATCCGCTGGTTCCAGGTTCAACTTCTGGTGGGCCCACCAAATTATCGGTTTCGATAGATCCCCAAATGGCGGACTACAAGGTTGCTTGTCGTTGGCCTGTGTGCGCCCCTTTCTAGGGTATCGCTGACCTCCAGGAATTGGGCCAGCAACAACCAATAGATCCCCGCCATTGCGCCTGACTTCCCGAAGATTTTTCCGCTCCCGCCAACCTGCGCCGGCTTTCCCGCATCTCTGGTGCGAGTTATTTACAATTTGGGAGTCCTCCTCCCGGTTTCCCGACTGGGCAAACTGCCTGGTTCACTGAAAATTCCTGCGAGGTGGTACTTGGAATCCGGAGATTGCGGCGCCGCCCCTGAGGTGCTTGGCGACTTGCCTGTAGACGGCGAGAATGGTCGGCCGTCCTCGATCGATTCTGCATCGAGTTCCCACTTGTTTCCCGGCGGTGGAGAGGTCGGCGCTCTCATGCGTCAGGTCGACTGGTCGCTAACCCCACTTGGGCCCGCGGAAACATGGCCCCAAAGCCTCCAGACAGTGGTGCGCGTCTTGCTCACCTCCCGTTTCGCAATGTGGATGGGCTGGGGGCCCGATCTCACCTTTCTCTATAACGATACCTACGGGCGGGTAACCCTCGGTAAGAAGCATCCCTGGGCACTCGGCAAGCCGGCCCGGGAGGTTTGGCGCGAAATCTGGAGTGACATCGGCCCGCGCATTCGGCGCGTACTCGACGGCGGTGGCGCTACCTGGGACGAAGCTCTCCTGCTCTTTCTCGAGCGCAGCGATTATCGCGAGGAAACCTACCACACATTCTCCTACAGCCCCCTGAGCGGCAATGACGACCGCATCCTGGGCTTTCTCTGCGTTGTCACCGAAGAGACCGACCGGGTGATCGGCGAACGCCGCCTGAGCTTTCTGCGGTCTCTTGCGTCCGCGCTCGGCACCGCCATCGTCGAAGCCGACGTGCTTGCTGCCATCGAGAGCACTCTCAACCAGGCTCAAAAGGACCTACCGTTCACGCTCACCTATCTGCTGGGGGATGACGGCTACGCGAACCTGGCCTGCAGCAGCGGAATCGACAGCGGACACCTGGCAGCCCAGCCTCGGATCGCCGTCGAGGATCCCGGTACCCCGTGGCCGGTCGCCGAGATTCTTTCCCAGAAAGCGCTCGTCACAGTCGAGAACCTTGAGCAACGGTTTGGCCAACTCCCCGCCGGTTTCTGGGATATCTCCCCGGACCGGGCGGTCGTCGTTCCCCTCCAGCGCCAGGGGCAGGACCGGCCGGCCGGCTTCTTTATCGCCGGCCTCAACCCCTATCGACAGCTGGATCCCGCATACGCCGGATTCATCGAACTGATCGCCGGGCAGATCGCCTCCGGTCTCGGCAACGCCCGTGCCTATGAACAGGAACGGCGCCGCGCCGAAGCACTCGCCGAACTCGACCGCGCCAAAACCATCTTCTTTTCCAACGTCAGCCACGAATTCCGGACTCCCCTCACGTTGATGCTCGGCCCGCTCGAAGACGTCCTCAATAAACGAGACCGGACCCTCCCCCCGGGAGACCTCCGCCAGATCGAAACTGTCCATCGCAACGGACTCCGTCTCCTCAAGCTCGTCAACACCCTGCTTGACTTCTCTCGCATCGAGGCCGGCCGAATTCAAGCCATCTACCGCCCGGTCGACCTCGCGGCCCGCACCGCCGAGTTAGCCAGCGTATTCCGCTCCGCCATGGACCGCGCCGGCCTCGGCTATCAAATCGAATGCTCGCCCCTTCCCGAGCCGGTCTATGTCGACACCGAAATGTGGGAGAAAATCGTCCTCAATCTACTCTCCAACGCCCTCAAGTTTACCCTTCAGGGCACCGTCGAGCTGACCCTTCGCTCCGCCGGAGGCCAGGCAGAGCTGCAGGTACGCGACACCGGAACCGGCATCTCCGCTTCCGAGCTGCCCCGCATCTTTGAGCGCTTCCATCGCATTGAGGGGGCGGCCGGCCGCACCCACGAAGGTACCGGCATCGGCCTCGCCCTGGTCGATGAGCTGGTCAGGCTACACGGCGGTACGGTGCAGGCACAGAGCGAAATAGGCGCAGGCACCACCTTCACTGTTCGCATCCCCTTTGGCGTGTTGCATCTCCCCCAGGAACGTATCGCCATCGACGATCCCCGCTCCGAAAGCACCCTCGGCGCTGCTCCCTACGTCCAGGAAGCTCTGCGCTGGCTTCCTGGTGGCGCCACCGGCGAAGAGCAGCTCGTCAAAGACCTGGCGAACGAGGATCTCGCCTTGCTTCTGGATCAGAAACCACCGGGTCTTGCCGACCGGGCCACCATCCTGCTTGCCGACGACAACCGTGATATGAGGGAGTACGTCCAGCGTCTGCTTGGCCGGAAATACAAGGTGACCGCGGTCGAAGACGGTGAGCAGGCGATGGCCGCTGCCCTCGCTCAGCCCCCCGACCTGGTTCTCACCGACGTCATGATGCCGCGTATGAACGGCTTCCACCTGCTTCATTCCCTGCGCGACCATCCGGTGACGGCTGCGATCCCGGTGATCATGCTGTCGGCGCGTGCCGGCGAAGAAGCCGAGTCGGAAGGCCTTGAGGCAGGCGCCGATGACTATCTGGTGAAGCCCTTCACAGCCCGCGAACTCATGGCTCGCGCCGGTTCGCACATTTCCATGCACCGCCTTCGGCTCGAGTTGACGACCAGGGAACACGAGCTCCGCACCGCGGCCGAGAAAGCGGAGCAGCAGTACCGCACCATCCTCGAGAGCATCTCCGAAGGCTTCATCTTCGTCGATCGCGAGTGGCGCATCCGCTATGCGAACGAGCAACTCGCCGCCCTCGGCGCGGTCTCGCTCAGCAGTATTCTCGGCAAAACACTCTGGGAAGCCTTCCCGGGCATCGAGAACTCCAGCTTCGTTCCCTCCTACCGGGACGCCATGGCCAGCGGCCGGGTCACGCATCACGAGGATTATTACGAGCCCTCCAAAATATGGATTCACGCCAACGCCTATCCCTCGCCCGACGGCCTCTCCATCTTTGCCCAGGACGTCACCGAGCGCCGCGTGCAGCAGGAAAAGCTCCTGCTCTCGGAAAAACTCGCCGCGACCGGCCGCCTCGCTGCCACCATTGCGCACGAGATCAACAATCCTCTTGAATCGGTTCTCAACCTGATTTATCTGGCCCGAACCTCGCCCGCCGAGATGACAAAGATTCGGGACTACCTGCAGACCGCGGAAAAGGAACTCAATCGGGTTTCCCATATCGCTCGCCATACCCTCGGCTTCTATCGCGAGACATCGGTTGCATCCGACATCTATCTCCCCACGCTCATCGAGGAGGTGTTGGCGGTTTACGAGAGTCGGCTGCGCGCTTCCTCTATCGTGGTGGTGGTGGATTTCGCCATCGTTCCCACGGTGCACGCCCTGCGGGGAGAGCTGCATCAGACCTTCTCCAACCTCATTTCCAATGCCATCGACGCGATGCGCGACGGTGGCGGGCGGCTGAAAATATCGGTTCACCAGGGGCTGGTCGGCCCCCACCCCGGCGTTCTCGTCTCCATCGAGGACACCGGTACTGGCATACCTTTGGAAAACCTTCCGCGTCTCTTCGAACCGTTCTTCACCACCAAAGAGTCGGCCGGCACCGGCTTGGGCCTTTGGGTGGTTCGCCAGTTTATCGCGTCCTGGGGAGGCACAATTGACGTCAGTAGCAGTACCGATATCCACCAGCACGGCACAACATTTACCATCGTTCTTCCGTTAGTAGCAGGAGCGGAGTCGAAGAAGAAGCCGGGTCTGCTGCAACCGCGGCTGATGTAGCTTCGCTGGAGGGATACACATTGCTGGATGGTATTGCAGTTCTCTCGGCAGACGGTGGATATCGCCCGCATGTCGATGAACCTGAACGGCTTCCTAAAACCCGCGATCGCGCCATGCAGCGGGTCCTGGTTGTCGATGATGAGCGGCTGATTGCCGACACCGTCGCCGCGATTCTCAATGCCAATGGATTCGAAGCTGTCGAAGCTTACAATGGCGAAGATGCGCTGGAATCGGCGCGCAGATTCAACCCTGACATTGTCCTCAGCGACGTCCTAATGCCGAACATGTCCGGAGTTGAGCTGGGAATCAAAATCCGCCAGGAATTTCCCCGCACACGAATCTTTCTCTTCTCGGGGCAGGCCGCCACCAGCGAGCTTATGCGTAAAGCGCACGACGACGGCTATTGTTTCGAACTTTTCCCCAAGCCCATCCACCCCGAAGAATTGCTCGCTAAACTACGTGGGCTCGGAATGCCGTAAAGCTTCCAGTGAGCCGGACCGCGAGCCTGAACCACAGCCAAACGCGAGCTCGCGGGAAATCCTTCAGAGGTTGCCCGCGCCGCCTGCTCGCGTTCAATGGCCTCGAAGGGCGCCTTGAAGTTGAATTAAGTTAGTTAGTTCCCTTTGCTGAAGCTGGGGCTGCCTTGGCGCTGGATGCTCTCGAAAAACACCGCCGGGCGCTCCTCGACCGGAGGCGTGAATCTCTGCAACATATAGCCTTCGTCATCGCGGTCAACCAGAATGCCCAGTCGTTCGAGTTCTTCCAGAGGCTCGTCGACCTCGCCGACCGCGGTCCCGAAGTTCGGCATAGTAGGAATGCGGAACACTCAGATCAGAAGGTTGACTCCCTGCTCTTGCATCTTTCCAACCGTCGACAATTGCCAGATGCTGGACGCCGGGCCGGTCATCGAAGTCGAGACCCTCCTCGCCCTGCGACTTGCGGCGGCCTTCGGCGGGTTTATTGATGGGGAACTGGTCACTCAGTCTTTGGCTCGGCGTGGCCGGGATTTGGGGGATCGGCACCGCGGCCAGACAGGTGCTGGAAGAAGCTGATGACGTCCTCGCGTTCGTTGGCCTTTGCGACATGAAACTCCATATTATTGCCGGGGATCAGGATGTCCGGGTCGGTGAGCCACCGGTCAAGAGTGTCTGCATTCCATACGATGTGCGCTCTCCTGAGCGCCGTCGAATAGCTATAGCCGGGAACGCTTCCCGCGACGCGTCCGAAGACCCCTTGCAGCCTCGGGCCTTCTCGGTCGGTTTCGAGCGCGTGGCATCCGGTGCAGCGCTTCTCGAAGATTTCTCTTCCGCGGACCGGGTCTCCGGCCATCGCTGGCCGTTGGTTTGATGCCCCCTCGGAAGCGGGAGCTGACTTGGCCCATTCGATGAGCTCCTGCTCCTCGGCATCCGTGATGCGCGCGTTCCAGTGAACCAACCGGTATTGAAACAGCGGCATTTGGCGGGTTCGCGTCTGCTCTACGATCTTTGCCTTGAAGGTCTGCTGCTGGTCAGCCGAGTAGCTGTCCCACTCCGAGAGATTCATCGCTTTCCTGGCTTCAAGAATGTCGCGTTCGAGCAGCCATGAGACCGGCGCAAGCCGGCCGTAAAGGGGAGTGCGAGTCTCAGTCGAGTGGCAATCGGCGCACTTCTGAGCGAGGATGGCGCGAACCGGCGTGATCGCAGCAGCCCCTTCCAGCAACCGCGATGGTTCACGTCTATCTCGATTGAAGCCCGCGTTCCCAAAGGGATGGACGCGGGCCAGGAGAAGGGATGTCGCCAACGCGGCCGGAGCAGCGACGGCAAGGGATCGGAAACGCTTCAAACCGTGGCCTCCAGAGACGAGTCGATGATGGCCAGCGGGCTGTGTTTTGGAACGTACCGGACTTCGGTGATACCCAGCACGCTGCTCAGTTGGCCTGCGGGCACCACCATCGGCCCTGGATGGGGCGCTTTGCCCGGTGCGGGTTGAGGAAACGCGGTCGACATTGCCGTATGGAAAGAGACATTCCCTTCAACCTTCTGCACCACCTGATGGATGTGTCCGTTCAGCACCGTAACGGAGCCGAATCGCTTGAGGTACGAGAGCGCCTCCGCGCCATCCTGCGTACCCCACCCCCAGTCGGGATATACCATCCATACAGGGATGTGCGCGAAGACCACAATGGGGGTAGAAGCGGAAAGCGGGGCCAGATCTTTCCTCAGCCAGGCCAACTGTTCGGCGCCCAGCTTGCCCAACGCATCGATCTGCTGCGAGTTGTTCAGTCCCACGAAGTGAACGCCCTGGTGGTTGAAGCTGTACCACCCGGTACCCATTGTTCCCTTGCCGAATCGTTCCAGATACAGCGCGCCGTCATCGCTGGCGGTGTCGTGTTCGCCGGGCACGTAGAAGACCTGGCCTGCTTTGACCTGCTTGAGCATTTGTTGCGCGGTATCGAACTCGGCCGGCTTTGAGGAGTGGCTGATGTCCCCGGTGTGCAGCAGCAGGTCGGGTGTCTCCGGAATCGCGTCGATCTTGTCGATGGCACGTTTGAGCGTTCCCGTGACATCCTGGTTTGCGGCTTTGGTGAAGCCGATATGGCTGTCGCTGATCTGGACGAAGCTGAACCCAGCTCCGGCCTTGGCGTGTCCCTGCTGCCCGCTCGCCGCCTTCCCATTGGCCGCGAAGAGCCGCGACCTGGGCACGCCGCCTACCATCGTCCATAGCAAGCCAGTGCCCGCCCAGGCCATGCAGGTGAGAAAGTCTCGCAAATCGATCCCGTCGCTTGTAGTTGGATTTTGTTCGGCAGCCGGTGTGCTGGAAGGCTGCGCCTGATTGGGTATGCTGTCGTACCTGTCGGCCATTTGAGATAAATCCTCCACCGACGCAAACTGGATGGCGCGACGTTTTATTCCATGGCAACGGAATAAATACCGATTTCGCTGGTTATCATCGGTGGAAGACAAATCTGGAACCGCGACTCGCCCGCAATGACGCTGCTGCCATGGAAACAGTCGGTTCGCGCCACCGCTCCCGAACGCTCGTCGTTCGAGGAGCTGGCGCTACCGCTTTTTCCCTCGCTGTACAACATTGCCCATTGGCTATCCAAAAATCCGGTTGACGCGGAGGACCTGGTGCAGGAGACCTGTCTGAAGGCATTGCGAGGGTTCTCCAGCTTCGAGCCAGGAACGAACTTCAAGGCGTGGATTTTCAGAATTCTCAGAAATACCTACCTCACTTCGCGGACCGGCCTGGCTGCTGCTCGAACGGTCGCGTTTGAGGATAAATTTGAGGAGCGCGGCGATCCGGGCGCGCCCCTCGAGAGGGAGGCCATGATCGACCGCACAACTCCGGAGCTCCACCTGCTTCGACTGAGTGACCGCGCCGCACTCCAGAGCGCCATGGAAGGTCTTCCTCGACCGCTGCTCGAGGTGATCCTGCTCTGTGATGTGGAAGAGATGAAATACCGGGAGATCGCCGCCACCCTCGAAATTCCGATCGGGACGGTCATGTCTCGCATCGCGCGGGCGCGGGCGGCGCTTCGCTCGGCTCTTGAGGCGGACCCCACCAAACGAAAGGAGTTCCGCGCATGAGCGACCATCTCTCGCTTGCCGACCTCAGTGCGATTGCCGACGGAGAGCTTTCGCCGGAACAGCTTACCGCCGCCGGCGAGCACCTGGCCGGCTGTCCATCCTGCACCGCCAGCGCGCTCTCTCAGACGCTACTGAAGTCCGCGATCTCCAGGGCCGGAATACGGTACCCGCTGCCCGCCCAAATGAGCAAGCAGATCTTGGCCCGGACGAGCCAAGAGGCTGCCAGGCAGGAATCTGAGCGAGCCAGCACCGGACCAGCGCTTGCCCCCTGGAGCGGGCAGCTGGGCTGGGCGGTTGCGGCGACGCTCCTGCTGGTGGCCGGGACAACCCTGGTTCTTGAGCGCAGTGCCCAGCATATCCAAATTGCATCGACGATCCTATCGGCCGAAGCTGGCGCTTTGGTCACTGAGGTTTCCGACCAGCATATTGCTACGCTTGCTTCCGGTTCTGCACCTCAGGTCGAGTCCACCGACCGGCACACGGTAAAGCCCTGGTTTCAGGGCAAACTGCCTTTCAGCTTCAATCTTCCCGAGGGCCTGCCTGCCGATACCAAGCTGGATGGAGCGGACCTGACCTATGTTCGCAAACAGCCGGTTGCTCAACTGCTGTACAGCATCGGAAAGCACCGGGTCTCCGTTTTTGTGACCCCAAGGCGGGGAGCAGTACCGGCCGGAGGCATGGTAGCTGAAAACGCGGGGTTTCATGTCCGGACGCTCGATACCGATGATTTGGAGCTCATCGCCGTAAGCGACGTGGATCCTGCCCGCTTATCCGGCCTTCTCAATGCCATAGGGCAGACCCAGACTCGAAGCCTCCAAGACAGCCCGCCGGGAACGACAAAGTAAGCGTATTATCCTGTTTCGAGAGTTTTCTTAATCGGTTGTAAACTCCTCCGAAGCAACGTCGTCTATAGGAACGAATGGCTTATGCTGCTGCAAAAGAGATGGCAGTGAGTGGCGAGGCGTCCATCGAGGCCCCGGCGGTAATTGGGCTGGACGATATCGAGGGGGTAATGCGGCTGTATCGCGGACGGATTCTGCGATACGCAATGTTTGCCGTCCGCGACCGGGACGCGGCCGAGACGATCACCCAGGAATGTTTTCTCAAGGCCTACCGGGCGCGAGAAGGTTTCCGCGGAGATTGCAGCTTGAGCACCTGGCTGATGCAGATCGCGGTCAATCTGGTTCGCGACTATGCGCGGAGCAAACAGTTCCAGTTCTGGAAGCGAGCGCAGACATCGACCGTGGACGCGGCTGAGGTGGCCGAGTTTCTGCCCCAGCCGGGTAGTTCGGCGGAAGCGGGGCTATTGGCGCGGGAACGGCTGGAGTCGGTGTGGGCAGCAGTCGAGAAGCTTTCCAAGATGCAGCGTGAGGTATTCATACTGCGATTTGTGGAAGAGATGGAACTGCTTGAGATCGCAACCGCCATGGGCATGAAGGAAAGTACAGTAAAGTCGCATCTTTACCGGGCCTTGAATGCGGTGAGGACAAGAGTTCTGCAAGCAACGGACGGAGCGCAATGATTACTGGCGGGACGAACGGACACCTTACTTCGAAGGACATTTCGCATTGGCTGGTTGAGGGCCCGACGGCCGAAGCCGAGGCCCATGTGGACGGCTGCTGGAGCTGCCAGGCAAAGTTGGCCGAAGCTCGCGAGCCGTTAGCGGTCTTTCGCACTGCAGTCGTGGCGTGGAGCGAAGATCAACCGACAGCTCCGGTTGTGGTTGACGACCGGAAGAAGAGCCTGCGGGGGTGGAGTCTGGTAGATTGGATGCCGGCGGCCAGCGTGGCCTTCGCCCTGCTGGTGCTGGCGGTTTTTCTAGTTGAGAATGGCTCATCCTTCCGGCACTCCGCAGCGCAACCACCGCCCAACCAAGCGGCCGTTTCAGACACCGTCCTGATGGACCAGGTGGATGAAGAGGTCTCCGAGACGGTGCCGGATGCAATGGCTCCTTTGACGGATCTGGTTGCCTGGGATTCCAGTGAGAGCACAGCTGCGGCCAAGACGGTTAAGCCTGTGGTGAAGAAGAAGGCGGGATTGCATTCCCAATCGCACGAACACGGAACGGATTAGAGGCAAGACATGGCAAGTGATTGTGGTAATGGCGGAGTACGGTGCAGGAGGTTCAGCGGGAGAGCGGCGCTGGCGGGGCTCATACTGCTGGCTGCATGGGGAACGGGGCGCGGAGCGGCGGCGTTCGGGCAGGACGGTGCTCCTCCGCCACCTCCACCGCCGATGCAGTCGAATCGGCCGCCCATGGAGAGGGCTTTCCGCGGCGGCCCGGAACATGGGCCCATGGGGAAATGGTGGGACAACCCGGAGGTTGCCAAAGACCTGAATCTACAGGCGGATCAGAAGCAGAAGATGGATGCCATCTTCGACCAGAACCGGGCGAAGCTGGTCGACCAGCATACTTCGTTGCAGACCGAAGAACGGGCCCTTGAGCCGCTCATGAATGCGGACACCCCGGACGAAACCAAGATCCTGACGCAGATTGACAAGGTCGCCCAAGCCAGAGCGGAGCTGGAAAAATCGAATGCGCGGATGCTGCTGGCGGTGCGTCAAGTTCTTACCCAGGAGCAGTGGACCAGGCTGAAGGCGGCCCGAGTGGCAAGAATGGCCCAGCATGGCAACCGGCCTGAGGGTGGACCGGGTGGCGGCCCTCCGCCGGAATAATGAGTTTGCAGTAGCGAGCGAAGCGCCTTTGGCTGATTCAGCAAAGGCGCTCTTTTTTTGCTCCTGGCCCTCCAATGTCTGCCGCTTGGCCTTCTGTGCGGAGCCGGCTATCCCCCAATTGGCCCAATACTTCTCTCTGGCCGTGCCGTTCTCGCGAAAAAGCTACAATAAAGACTGGGAATTCCCTGCAAGGAATGGCATGTACGAAGTAACCGTAGAGGCGGGATTTTCCTCCGGACACTACTTGCGCAACTACAAAGGCAAGTGCGAGAACCCGCATGGACACAACTACAAAGTGGAAGTGACCCTGCGCGGCGAGACTCTAGACAAGGCCGGCCTGCTGCTCGACTTCAAGGATCTGAAGCAGGTCATGCGTCCGGTCATTGAGCGCCTGGACCACAAGATGATCAACGACCTCGAGCCCTTCACCGAGATCAACCCTTCGGCGGAAAACCTGGCCCGGTATTTCTTCGACGAAACCAACCGGCAGCTGGCCGAGATGACCGCCGGGCGCGTCCAGGTGAAGGATTGCACCATCTTCGAGACTGATTCGACATCGGCGAAGTATTACGAGTAGGCCCGTCCTTGTATCTCATTGAAATCTATAAGTCGGTCCAGGGAGAATCGAGCTTTGCCGGGCGGCCGTGCATCTTTGTGCGGCTCGCCGGCTGCAACCTGCGCTGCTCCTGGTGCGACTCCGAGTACACCTTCAAGGGCGGCTATAAGCTCATCGAAGACACCGTCGTCACCGAAATCGAGAAGCTCGCCCCGGTGCGCCTGATCGAATTCACTGGCGGCGAACCAATGCTGCAGGAGCGCGAACTGGTTCCGCTCATGACTCGGCTCTTGGCACAAGGCTATGAGCTGATGATTGAGACCAGCGGAGAGCGTCCTCTGGCCAACGTTCCCGTCGAAGTTCACAAGATCGTTGATGTGAAATGCCCAGGCTCAGGCGAAGGCGGGTCTTTCCGAATCGAAAACCTGGCGGCGCTGACGAAGCGCGACGAGGTCAAATTCGTCATCCGTGACCGGATTGATTACGAATTTGCGCGGCAATTTGTCCGCGAACATAGGCTGGCGCAGACGGTTGGTTCGGTATTGTTTTCGCCCGCGTTTACCAACACACCGTCACCGATTCGAACCGCTGAGAACTGCCTCCTGGACCCCCGGCTGCTGGTGGAATGGATGCTGGCCGACGGCCTCGAAGCGAGGCTTAGTCTGCAAATCCACAAATTTGTCTGGGAACCGGCGATGAAGGGGGTTTAGGCCGCAGAGTCTCCCCAGCAAGAGTTTGGCACTATTTAGGAAAATGCTCTCGATGGTATTTCTTGGCGAGGGCGCAGCGCGTGAACCGTGAACCGTTATCTTCCGTCAAAGTTGTCTTTCTCCGCGGTCTGAGTACATGCGTCGAGATCTGCCTCAAAAATCCTCAGGTGTCCAAAGAATGTCTTCCAACTGTCGAAGTTCTGCACCTTTGATAAGTCGCCATGCGACAACATGTCGTATGCCTCGAACCCCCCGCTCCATCGATCTGCGTGTTCAAACCGATACTGGACAGTCCAGGCAAACATTCTTTGCAACCAGCGAAAAACTACTACCGCCTGTCTGTCGTAATGGCAGAGACCTGTACGAAAAAGCCAGAAGAAACCCCTCTCCGAGAGTATGATTCTCTCCCTTTCAAGCTCCGGAAGACCAGAAATAAACGAGCCTCCCATCTCCAGCATGTCACCGTATGTAACCGGATGGAGCTCGCTTTGCGTTGCTATGTTCAACGCAGTCCTGATCATCTTAATTTCGTCACCGGAAATGAGGTCACGTACTGGCAGCCCCAGCCCTAGGTGAAGCCTCGTACGATTCGCGCGCCGGCTGCTCAGTAGGTCGATGGCTTGCTCTGAAAGACGTCCAGATCTACTTCCTTCTGATGCGGCGAGAAACCAATCTCCTCTCACCGAGAAGTGTCCGGGCAGCCTAACAGGGACTCTAACACGCATCGCCTCCCCTAGACTTACCGACTCCAGGTCGGCTTTAGAGGCGGCGCAGGCGGTTTTGTACCAATGCCGGACGGCTGCCGCCGATGAGTCGGGCACTCTGTCGCGCGCTAATTCAAAGGGTGCAGCATCATTGGTAAAAGACTTGAAATCGAGTACTTCCAGTAGCAATAGCCACGTCTGATATAAGTGCAACGAATAACCGCCCGCAGTTTTTAGCAGGCAAAATCTTCGTAGGGTAGAGATATCCTTGCCATCAGCATCGCTTCCTGGCTTGCCCTTCCAATGATCATCGACGAACGACTGATAACGCTTCAATGATCGCTTTACCGATCTTTCTGCCGATATGACGTTCCACTCCCTAATAGCACTCTGCAGCGTCGTTTGACTATATCGGGCGGGGCTATAGAATTCCGAAGACATCGGCAGTAAGAAGGCCAGCGCCTTATCTATCCAGTCAGACATTTCCTTACATAAGGCCGGCATAGGCTCGGATGCCCCACAGTAACGGTTCACAAATCCGGCGAGACGGATCATATCGTGGAAGATCTCAGAAAACCAAATCTCGAATATCAGGCACGTGAGTGAATCGGGAGAGGACGTCGCAACATCAAACGGCCTGCAAGTCTCTTGTGTTCTTTTCTGCTCAGTGCTGGCTACCAGGAAGCATGCTTCGAAGAAATCTCTCCAGCTCACGGGTTCGGAGCTCTGCGGCAAGTATGGTGAAATCAAATGGTTGCGGCCAAGTTTTGTCGGCGCATTCATCCGATTGAAGATGTCCTTAACCAATGGACCTTCTTCTTTAGAGGGGAATTTCGCTCTGAGACGGCTCTTCTTTGCCCGGATCCATTGGTCTTCATTACAAAGCAAGAAGCCGAAATCCCAGGTGAAAGGAACGCGATCAATTTCCGCGAAGTCGGGACTGATTCGGTGCGCATAAACGGATGATCCATCCTTCATTACCTGCTTAAACAAATCACATCGCCGCAGCGGTTCGCTCCCCAAACGCTCACCGATGAAGAGCCGGAATGGATCTTCAAACCTTGTCTCACCTTCCTCCGGAAGAGGCGCGAAGAGGTAGCTATGCTGATTCCGAAGAGCATTCCTTCGTCCCAACGCCCAATACCCATCCACCATCATCACCATACTGAAGGGTAGTTTTCTGTTGACCGGAAGATGGATGTAGTCTCTGAGGGCTCGATAATCTGCACTCGCAACAATACGCAGCACTCCCGGTTCCATTTGAGCTTCAGGAGAAAATATCAAATTGAAAGCGTTCTGTTCGCGGGTGGCGTATTCCCTAAATGCGGGCGTTTCATCGTATAGATGGACTTGAAGCTGGACGGCGGTAGGGTTTCCTTCTTCTATGTTTTCAAAGACTTCGAAGAGGGGATCCACTATTAAACGCAGAGACTTGTCAGGTGCCCCGTGAATGTGATTGGAGGGTAATTCCTTTGCAAAACGGAGCTCCCGAATCAGACACGCACCGGAGGCACCCGTAGATGGAAGGACAGCGATCGCCACTCGCTGCTCCCCAAAAAAGTTCACCTTCCAGGTATTAATCTGATGATCCGCCAATGATCGAAGAGCACCGCTCATCGGATGCGATGGTGGCTGATTCAGCCTGCCGTTCTCCGATTCCACAATAATGGTAGTCACGCCAAAGCGTCTTAGACGAAAGACTAACGTCGGCAAGAAGAGAGGGTCAGCGGCAACTGCCGGATACGTGTCTCTTAGTAGGCGGAGATCGCTGATGACGACCCGGACCCCCTCGGTGAAGGCCTTCGGATAGGGATCGGTAATGATCGCCGAGGCCCGATGCCCCAGCCGAGTCATCCCTTGAATGACCGCACCTTCAATCGTATGCCACAGCTGCGGGGCCGTGGAGTCGACGAGTTCAACTCGTCGAACAATGATCCAATTCTCTAACACTCTCTGCAGGCTATCGCACACCCTTGCTAGGAATGTGCGCTTTCTCTCCTCCTCAGCAATAGGCGAAGAGGCATTGACAAAGAATTTGGAGAATATCTCCTCAAGCCTTTTCCTGTGTCTATGAATCACACGTTCCGCAAGAGCTTCCCTCGAACTGTCATGAGTGGCTACGAAGACAGTCGGTGAAAGTGTGCCCGTCGAGATTCGCAATGCGGAAAAGGCCAGTGCCAGGGCTGCTTCCTCTGCATCACTCGAAGGAGCTAAATAATCCCGCAAAGACCAACGCGGCTTTAGCGGGGCTGCACCCCCTTCCGGCTCTTTGAGCTTACAATTTTCCGTGGCGATGTCGTTCAAAGTTTTTAAGTCATAGGCGTTCGCACCCAGGGGGGACAGGTTTTGTTCCAGGCGATCCCAATCGACCTCTGTATCTTTGTAATTGACTCTAATTCCATCTACAACTCTCGCTGCATTCGCCTTTATATAGCTTTCGAAGCTACGCAGTCTCGCAGCTTTCCGATACCCAACGCTAAGGGATATAAAAAGATCTACTACGGCAGGCAGCTCATCATAGGCCGCCACCAGGAACTCTTCTGCTAAATAGACCTTTGTCGTTCCTTCCTCACCGATCATGGCAGTTATTGTGCCAGGACGCAGGCCGCCCTCTGGGCTTGAGCTTCCGGTTTTGAGCATGCTGTCCAGATACTGGATCTTGAAAGGAATTCTCCGATTGAGGTCATACTGTTTGCTGGTCGACGGAAGAAAATGACGACCGGCAAACTGTTTACTAAGATAGTTAAGAGAGGGGAACACTTGAATATATGCGTTGTATTCATTATGAATTCTTTCTAATTCGCGCAGCTTCAGACGGACATTAGGATGGAGCAGCACTCTTGGGTCATCCGGATTCTCCCAACTCCTCGTTGAGCTTCCCATCCCATCTCTTATTTCGAACTGATGTTCGCCTTGAGCAAACGTTCGGGCCCGGCTCTTCTCTATTTCGACGAACCTCCGCACCTTCTCTTGGGTGCCAGAGCGTCGAAGATGAATGACAGTATCAGTCACGTACTCTTCAGGATGATGCTTCACTCCCTCGGGCTCTTCTACAACAAACACTACATGCCATGAATTTCCAGCGGCTTTTAGAAGCTGGGACACTCGACTGCGCCGGCTCGTTTCCTCTCCGAAGCTATTTGTTCTTCCGATAAGTGCCTCAAAACCGGCAACTGAGTCTACGATCAGCAAATGCGGCGGCTGCGATGCGGTTCCGTCTTTCGCTATGTGTCGCGGGAAGGAAGCCAGCAGATTTGATATGTAGCGCCAATCGTCTCCGGTTGACTCTTTCGCAAGATCAATGAAAAAGACGTCATAGTCGCGGCTTACGTGCTGCTTCATTCTGGCTGATAGATGTGTCGCTACTTCCCCAGGTCTCTTCGAGACTAACTTTACATTAAGATAGGGAGCTCCTTCTCCAGAACGGCCCAGCAGTTTGTCCACTTCCCTAATGCGGAAGCCACGCTCTTCTTCACCGATTGACGGAATGTAGCGCAGCCAGGGAGTATCCAGATAGAAGTTGTCCCAGACTGTCCTCGCAGCTTCGTGGCGAAGATCACTTGAAGCATATAGAATGAGCGGGGGCGTGTTAGCGAGTGCGGGGTTAGGATGCCCCGATTCTAATGCCCGATAGTGCAATGCCGCATACGCTGCCGCCAGGTGGAGAGAGAATACGGATTTGCCGGTACCGTCTTCACCAACAAGGGTCAGGCTGGTCCGACTATATAAGCTATCGTAGAGATCCCCGGTCTCCAAAGAGCTCTGCGCGTGCAAAGTGTCCTTGAGTTTATCGCCGCCTGGCTCAATCGGTTTCAGGGGGGATATGCGACGGTAGCCCAACAACTCGTCCAGTTGGGGGATACCAAATGTCGGAGGTGCTATCGGCCGTTGAAGATCTCTGCTTTTGATGCTTTCTGCCAACAGCTGCTTCTTGATTTTAGCCGACACCATTTACGTCATCCTCTGCACATGTGACCCAGAGTTCCTTATCCGCAGTCGTAACCCTTCCAGCTTTGTCGCGCGTTCCGATCTGAGAGAATGGGCCTGCGTGAAAGTCTCTGATTTGTCTCCAGTTACCTTGGAAGACATGTCGTTTCAGGGACACTTGTTTCGACTCAGTCAAGATGTCTGGGTTAATCAGAAATGAACTAGCTGCGCCGCTTTCACGAAGTATATGACTCACCATGAACTGCCTCCCCAATGAGCCATAGCACTCGGCCTGATCCGTCCCAACTCCAGTGGGGCAATAGGGTAGTAGGCTGGCGAGTCCGTCGGCCACGAAGCTTTGGACACCAGACTGGCACCGACGGTAAACCGACGGCACGGTCATCGAGGCCTCCAGAGATATGTCGTTTACTTTGAAATTCAACTTATGCGGACGTAGATGAATAATTCCCAGAATTTTCGGAACGGATACGGCCCGCTGCCCCGAGGTTGTAATTTTCAACGCAGAGAGGATTTTCTCCGCAGACTCGACGAGGCTTCCTGCATGGCCAGTTGCGACAATCAAATGTCCTGTGCCCCCAAATGCCACTGCCTCGGCCAGATCGCTGGCCTCCCGCAGTTCACCCGCAAAAAATACGGTTGGCGTTTGGCGGAGTGCAGATCGAGTGGACTCTTTGAGGCTTTTGCAATCCAATCCCTTCTGACGCGGAGTGTAGTCAATTCTACGATCCTTTCGGAAATCGTCTTTTAATGTTAGCGATTCGATCGAGTAGAGCCACTCCTCGATGGGATCTTCGAAGGTCACCAGGTGTAGATTCCGGTCTTTCTTCTTGGTCTTGCGCTCGAGAAGATACTCGTAGATCATTCCTCGTGCAATGTTGGATTTTCCGCATTTGGTTTCGCCAGTAATGAAAATGAAACCAGCAAGCGGAGAACCTTCCGCACCCAAAAGGCGGAGCAGAGAGCGGCTGATCTCCCTGTGAGAAGCGAGACTCACTTTATCCTCGGCCCACTCGTGGTATTGGGACGGCCGATACCCGCGAAGAGGAAATTTATCGGGCTGTGGGAACTGTCGCTCCAGATGTTCTATCCATTCTTTAAGATCATATGCAGCTGATGATTCTGCAGTTCCATTTCTACGGACGGAGAAAGACCATGCTTCACCGCGATAACATTTGCTGGCCTGGACACGGAATTCGATCGAACCGGATGTGGCTTTCACATCCGTGATGCCAAAGTCTAATGAGGAGAGCTTTTCTCCGTCCGGACTGTAATTTGTCCAGAGTAGCCTGGAAAGCGATGGGTCATTCGGTTGGTCTTGCTCACCTCGGGTAGGCTCGCCGCCCGGAAGCAATGCGCTTGAATGTTCGCCATCTATACTTTTGCTGGGGTCGTCCAATTCGGACGACCTTGCATATGCAGTTGCATCGCTATGTTCGCGTAGACATGCTTTTTCCTGCAAGAGTTTGATGAGCTTTGCGTCGCTAGCCTGTTTGGATAGGGTCATATCACCGGGAGAAGATAATTTACCATGCACGAATGGAGTCGCGGGGGTTTTTTTGAAGGGTGTGCCCTGCCAGAAAAAGCTTTCGGTCAACTGGGGGTGGCTCGCAAGTATGGATGACCTTTCCGGAGAACCTCGAACTCCCGGAGGCTTGAATGCCGCAATGCCGGGGCTCTAGAACAGGACAGCGCAATCGAAGATAGAGGATGGAGGCTCTCACTCCCGCCGCCTATCACGCTCTAGCAGATCATCGCCGACCTCCCACATCACACCGGAATCGACGGCCCCCTTGGACCGCAATACGCGCCGGAAAAGCCAGATAAGCAAATGGTTTTAGCTGAGGCGCGGTGATCGTCTCCTCCTGCACAAGGTTGGACGGGCTCGGAATCCGGTTTCCCGGGGTTGTGCGTCCCGAATCGACATCTGAGGAGCAGGGATGCGCACGCTGCTGGCGACACATCATCCTTGCAATTTAACGGAAGGGCGGTTATGTTTCGCGAACAAGGAACGGCTGGCCGAGGATGAACAGCTCTGCAGGTAGGGACTGCCTCCAACTGACCTGCCACCTGGTCGGGAGGCTAACGGCTTCCCGTTTGCTTTTCAAGCCTTTTCCGCAATTCCACTGGTAGTCGTTACTACCAACGGTCGCCACAAGCACTTCGCTCGCTGGCAGGTCGGGGAGCTGCCGCTGCCGTCTCGGAGTTCGGCGCCAGCTGGGTCAGAGCCTGTTCCGGCCATCGTCCTATGTCGTCGAATAAGGGCCTGGCTCGCGCGCCACGAACGGCGCGACGTTCTTCAGCCGGGCCGGCCCTTGATCTGTTTTGCGATCCGGTAGAGGGCCGCGATGCGCTCTACGGCTCCCGTGGCGGCCGGGGATGGGTGGGCCTTCATCAGGTCGAAGAACTTGCGCCGGTTATGCGCCATCCGTGGCGCCTTCTGAATCGCTCCGCCTTCGTAGAGTTTGTTCAAGCCTGCGAATACGTCCGCTCGCAGGATGCCTTTGAACCTGGCCAGATGCCGCTGTGGATGTTGACTTCAAGCGCGATCCAGCGGCTCAACCTTCGACCGGGAGGCTGCAGATTCAATTGCACAGTCTAGAACCGGGGGTAGCTCAGCGCCTCTTGCTGATTTCAACCATCCCATCAGCAGGGGATGCGGTTCGGTCTCCGCATCGTGTCGCCTTCTCGGGCGGTCATTCCTCTATTTTGAAGCGGCCGCCAGATACTTGTCGAACGGTATCTCAAAATAGAACAGGTCTTTCCCATCCGCGGATTGCAGCTTGCGGAGGTAGAGCTTCGCGCCTTTGAGCGGATCGGCGATCCCGTCTACGTCGTAAAACAGAAATCCCGCCCGGGTGGTGTGGGCCTCGACAACGATGGCCTGATATTCGAACTCGTGAAAATCGGCCTCGATCTTGGGATCTTTTGACTTGGGCTTAGGCGAAAGCCCGGGAATCGGCAGCTTCACGCCATTGGAAGGATTCTTCACCGTGGTGGCGCGGCGTTCGACGTCTTCCGGCTCGGCAGCCGGCAGCTTGTCTCCGGCGGCGGTGATGAAGTGAATGCGTGCCTGTTCCAGGCTGATCGGTTTATCGCCGTCGTTGGTCACAATCACCCGGATCGGCATGAATCCGAGCTTCAGATATTCGAGGCGAAAGCAACTAGCCTTGTCTTTCGTGTCGTAAGGATCAGCGGCAATGGTGACGTGTTCTTCGGCATGAGCGTCGAAAGCGGGATAAGTGGAGGCCGCAGTAGCCGGCGAAGGTGCATGTTCGGCTGGGGCCATGCCGTTGTCCAGCAGGAGCAGCCCACCGAGAGCGAAGACAATTACAACGCGCCGGATCATTGGGACGATTATCATCTTCGTTTAAGACTTGCGCAAAGTTGGATTGGGGAGCAGTCTCATGGCTGCTCCGATTCCATTGCTTGGCGAGTGTGTTTCGGAGCCTGGCTTCTGTCGATGTTTCTCTACAGCTTCGCTTGGATCGTCGCGATCGTGGTGAGCGCGCCCTGGTGGTTGTGGAAGATTGCGACCACCAACAAGTATCGGGAGGGCCTGGCGGAGCGGTTGGGAAGGATTCCGGCCCGGTTGTTCTCCTCGGGCGACACGCGGCCCGTGGTCTGGATCCACGCTGTCTCGGTAGGCGAAGTCATTGCGGTCAGTGGACTCGTGAAGGAACTCCGCGCTCGCGCGCCAAACTATCGGGTGGTGGTCTCAACCACAACTCGGACGGGGCAAGCAGTGGCCAGGGAGCGGTTTGGGCCGGGGGATGTATTTTACTATCCGCTGGACTTTGGCTGGGCAGTTCGGGCCTATCTGCGAGCGCTGCAGCCCCATCTGTTTATGCTGGCAGAGACGGAGTTCTGGCCGCGAATGTTATCCGAATGCCGTCGCTCGGGAATCCCGGTTGCGGTCGTGAATGCCAGGATTTCCGACCGCTCTTACCCTCGCTATCTGCGTTTGCGAGCTCTTTGGCGAGGGATTTTGCGCAATTTGGCGGTGGTTCTTGCACAGAGCGATGAGGATGTCTTGCGGCTACGGGCGATCGGAGTTCCGGATGACCGGGTGAGGTTGGGTGGAAATCTAAAATATGACGTCCGCGTCGCCTCGGAAGCGGCGGCGACAGAGTCCATTCGCGCCGCGCTGCCGCCGGGAGCAAAACTTCTGGTCTGCGGAAGTGTGATCGAGGGCGAAGAACGCATGTTGGTGGAGGCATGGCCGGACCTCGTTGCAGCTGAGCCCGAACTGCGGATGGTGCTCGCGCCTCGGCATCCAGAGCGCTTTGCGAGCGTCGCTGGGCTGCTGGAACGGAGCGGAATCCGGTGGGTTCGTCGTTCGCAGTGGATGGCATCCGGAGCCGGTAAGTTTGACCCCGGATCGATCCTGTTGTTGGATTCGATTGGTGAGCTTGCTTCTGTGTATTCCCTGGCCACGCTCGCGTTTGTGGGTGGGAGCCTGGTGGCCGCTGGGGGGCACAATCCACTCGAGCCCGCGCAGTTCGGCGTCCCCATTATCATGGGTCCACACTATGAGAACTTCCGCGAAATTGTCGAGAAGCTACGGGCGCGGCATGCACTCCGGATCGTCCAAGCGGATGCTCTGGCCAGCTCGTTGTTGGAATTACTGCAGAACGATGCATTAGCAGCATCGATCGGGGCGCAGGCCGATGAAGTCTTCGCAGCGGAAGCCGGCGCGACCCGGCGCACCGTAGAGGCGTTGCTGCCCTGGCTGCCGGGAGCCGTAACTTGAATCCGGGTTGGCTGGCTCCGCTAACACCGCTGTACGCGGCAGGTTTGGCTGCGAAGAATTCAGCCTTTGATCGGGGCTGGCTGAAACCGCATCGGCTGCGATGGCCGGTAGTCAGCATTGGGAATCTGTCGGTGGGAGGATCGGGGAAGACGCCGCTAACGATTCTACTGGCGGAGCTGCTGATGGCCAACGGGGTGGCTCCAGATGTGCTGTCTCGCGGGTACGGGCGCGATTCGATGGCCGCCGAGCGGGTTGACCCGGAAGGCGACGCACTGCGCTTTGGCGACGAACCTCTGCTCATCGCTCGGCGGGCGGGAGTGCCGGTGGTGGTGGGCGGCAGCCGATATGAAGCCGGTCTTCTGGCGGAGGCGGGACAGGCTTCTCCAACCACGGCTGGCAACGATTTCCGAATTCATCTTTTGGACGACGGATTCCAGCATCGGCAGCTGGCGCGGGATGCGGACATTGTCGTTTTGCATCGCAGCGACTTTTCGGAGACCCTCTTGCCTGCAGGCCGTTTGCGGGAGCCGCTAAGGGCGTTGCGGCGGGCAGACTTCGTGGTGTTGCGCGAAGAAGACGCGGAGCTCGAGCGCGAGCTGCGGCAGCTCGATGTGGGCGCTCCAGTCTGGTGGATGCGGCGCAGTGTGGATCTCCCGCAGCGGATCGGACAGTCGCCGCTAGAGGGCGGAAATGTGAAGCGAGCTGTGGCGTTTTGCGGAATTGCCCGGCCGGCGGAATTCTTCTCAGCTCTTACGGATATCGGCATCCTCCTCGCGCAGACCATCGCGTTTCCCGACCATCACCGATTTACCAGCGCGGATCTCGAAAGATTGGCCAGAGCCTGTGCAGAGGCCGGGGCCGACGCCTTGATCACTTCGGAAAAGGACGCAATCAAGCTGAATCAGGGTTCACTGCGCGTGCTCGATGAGGCTGCACCCGTGAGGGTGGCCCGACTCGTAGTCTCGTTGCGGGACGAAGAAACCGCCATCCGGCAAATAAAAGCAAAGACCATTGAGAGGTAAGCCTCCGATCGCCTTTGAAAGTGCTCTCCGAAGACGAGCTGGCGACCAACACCGCACGTCCAGTGGTCTCAGAGGTGACCGGCCATGTGCTTTGCGTGCCGGTACCCCAGGATATGTCGCTACGGAAGCTCACCAGGGATTGTTCTGTTCGGGATTGTTCTGTTGGGAGAAATAAGAGGGTTCCCGAGTGCAATCGACTATCGGCCACGAAGCCGGTTCAGTTGACGCCGGTCCCGCTTGGAAGGCTTTCCTGCCGGAATTGCCTCGAACTGCGCTGTCGCCTTGCGCTCTTCTGCCAGCTTCAACCGAAGTTCGCGACTGGCATCCGTCTCCCGGTAGAGGGTCTGCGCCACGGCGGCCGGACCGCGCACCTCGCTCAGCGACAGGACATCTATTTGAAAGTCGCCTCCCTCGTTCCTAACCTGCAACCGGTCGCCGACGCGAACGTCGCGAGCCGCCTTTGCCGGCTGCCCATTGGAGGCGATCCTGCCGATTTCGCAGGCTTTCGCGGCCAGTCCGCGGGTCTTGAAGAACCTGGCGGCCCAGAGCCATTTGTCCATTCTCATACTGGTCACACTCTATTTTCCTACGTTGCTGCTTGGCCAAGAGCTCCCCGGCCGCTCCGATGATTCAACGGCTCTTGATTGGCCCTCGATACTCCGTGGTTGACTTCGAGAAAGTCGATTGTTATCTTCGACTTTTGTCCAATCCGAAAGAGGATCGAATGTCTCAGTTCAAAACGCTCTATGACAAAGCGATATCCGACCAGAAATTTCGCGCAGAACTGGTTAACAATCCTTCCGCCGCCCTGCAGTCGATCGGCATTCACCCGACACCGCAGGTTCTGAGCTCGTTAGGGACCGCGCTGACTGCGATCGAGGCTCTGGGCACCGAGCTTTCGCCGGCCATGAACGTAGTAACCGACATATCTTAGCCGGAAACTTTCGACTCGTGAATTTCGAGCAAGTGGCAGAGCTCGCGGCAACGCGAGCCATTTTCGAGGTTTCAGCTGCTCCGTCCATCCTCGCGGAGCGTACTCTGCTTTGGCTGGGGACACGCTTCGACATTCAGCGCCCCGCAAACTATTTTACCCATCTGCAATCCCTCCCCCTGTTGGCGCTGCCGTGGTGGCTGGAAGAGAGTATTCGCGACTGCGCGGACGCCGAGTTCCAGGCGGAATTGATGTACGCCACCATCAATTTCTATTACTTCACGCGGATACTCGACGACGTGATGGACGGCCATGAGATCGAGCCCGCGGTGCTGCCGGCAATGCATCCCTTTCATCTTCGCTTCACCCGCCCTTATTACCGGCGCTTTGGATTGCAATCCAGCTTCTGGGAGCATTTCGAGCGGCTGTTGATGGTCACCATTGAGACTGCCTCCGCGGAGGTGGTGCTGCGAAAGATCACGTCCGAGCAATTTCTCAACATCAGTGCCCGGAAAACAGCGGCAGCAGTGATCCCCATGGCTGCAGTCTGCGTTCACTACGATCGGCTCGACCTGCTGGAGTCATGGGAGAACATGTTCACAGCCTTTGGCCGCTGGCATCAGATGCGCGACGATGTGCGCGATTGGAGCGCGGACTGGCAGGCCGATTCTCCGACCTGGCTGCTCTCGGAGGCGGAACAACGACACTCCAGTGGAGAGTCCGTGCCTGCGTGGATGGGCCGGGAAGGGTTCTTGTGGGCGAAGTCCGTCATGAGATCCTGGATGGACGAGACGCTCGGTGCTGCCTCCAATCTAGGGAGTTCACAGCTCGTCCTCTATATGCGAGCGCGGGACGAAGAATTTTGCCGGGAGATCGACCGCACGATCGCTATGGCGGAGGCATGCAACGAACTGCTCAAAGCGGAATCACTTCTTGAGCAGGTCTAAGGGTGGTTCGAGTTGCCGCTGCGCTTCTTCGACGAGGATAGGAATTGCATTCCCCAAAACCGATTCGGCTGGTGCTGGCGTCGAGCCTCTTCGCCTACCCGAATAGCGAAGAGCAGTGGTATGGGGCATACGCCGGCGCTCTCGCTATCCAGGCGGAGCGTGCGCTGGCATGCTCCCTGGGCGACCCAACTTCTCTGATCGCTCGTTCAGCGCAAAACGACCAGCTGCGATCCCTTTGGCGATTTCTTGCCGGGCTTCAACTGTTGCAACTGGATTCCACAGCGCTCGACAGCGCGATCGCAATGTGGGTCGATGCGCAACGAGAAATGCTGCTGCGCCTGCATCAGGACCTGGCAGCGCTTGGCCAGTGGTTGCCGGATCGTTCTCTATCCGGAAAGGTGGTGCGCATCGAAGCGAATCTGTCCGACCTGCATGACGGCGCCAGGTCGACAGCGATGCTTACTTTTGAGTCCGGTGAGAGGGTCGTATACAAGCCGCGCGGGATCGAGATCGAAGACTGGTACGCCCAGCTGACCCAATGGCTGAACGACGGGGGGGCGCCAGTCACTTTTCGAAGCGCGGCTGTTCTGGCGCGAGATGGCTACGGCTGGATGCAGTTTGTTCCTCATCAGCGCTGCCAGTCGCAGGGGGAGCTGCGCGATTATTACCACAATGCGGGCGCTCTGCTTTGTGTGCTTCATCTCTTGCGGGCGACAGACTGCCACTTTCAGAACCTGATTGCTTGCGGTGAGTATCCGGTCCTGGTCGACGCGGAAATGTTATTTCAACCCAGCCTGGAAACGCTGGATTCAACCATCGTTACCCGCACCGGATTGATCCCCAGCTTTCGTTTCGGCCCGGACGGGCAGACCTATGATGTGAGCGCGCTCGGCTTCCTATGTCCGCAAATCACCCACTTCCTGGTTCCGGAGTGGGGCGAGGGCGGGGTGCGGTTTGTCTTCGGGAGGTTAGTGCCCGACAAGAACGTGCCCTTCGCTCAGAAGGACCAACCTCGGCCGCAAGACTACGTCGAGGAAATGGTGGATGGTTTCCGCCTGACTTATCGCTTTGCCCTACGGAACCGCGAAGCTTTGCTGAAACGGATCGAACCGGCTGCCAGCCTGCAAATACGCTATTTGGTTCGCGAAACAACGGAGTATTACATGGCCTGGAATGGCGATGCCCGAGCAGCCCTTATTTTGCCGGATCTGCAGCCATCCCGCACAGCTCTTTCGGCCCTTCGATCGGAAGAATTGGCGGCGCTTCGACAATTCGACATTCCACGCTTTACCCTCGCCGCGGCCAGCCCAAGCATTCATGGCGCCGGGAATTGCTTCCCACGCAGTGGGCACGAACTGGTCATCACCGGCATTCACGAACTTAGTAACCATGACCTTGAAAAACAACTCCAGCATCTACGCTTGTCCTGGGGCTTTTCTCAGGCTGCTAAGTCCCTGGCATAAGCTGAAAAACGCTGAAGATATAATCGGCATAATGATCGGTCAGCGGGTCGCCCACTACGACATCGAAGAGATACTCGGGGAAGGCGGCATGGGTGTCGTCTACCGCGCGAGGGACATCCACCTCGATCGGTTGGTGGCCATCAAATTCCTGCGACCGCACCTTTATACGAGCGCGGCTGAAAAAAATCGTTTCATTCACGAAGCCCGGGCGGCCTCCTCCCTCGATCATCCCAATATCTGCACCATCTATGAAGTCAACACTACGCCCACCGGCCAGACGTTCATCGCCATGGCTTACTATCAGGGCGAGACGCTGCGCCGCAAGCTTTTGCGCGGACCCCTGCCGATCGATGAGGCGCTGGGCTACGCAATCGACATCGCCCAGGGTCTGGCGAAGGCGCATAACCACCGCCTCGTCCATTGCGATATCAAGCCGGACAACGTCGCCATCACCATGGAGGGCATGGCGAAAATTCTCGACTTCGGCCTGGCCAAGCGCTTGCAGGAGACCGGTCAGCCTCCAGCCGAAGCGGTATCTGGAACCGTGGAATACATGGCTCCGGAGCAAATCACGGGAAAGCCCGACCGGAGAACTGACCTGTGGGCGCTGGGAGTCATTATCTACGAGATGACTACCGGGCGCCGTCCCTTTCAGGGCTCCAAGCAAATGGAGATCCTGCAGGCGATCTCGAGCGCTCCGTACACGCCGGCCACTGAACTTTCTCCCGAGCTGGAAGGATTGATCTCCCGCGCTCTGGCCAAGAATCCTGACAATCGATATCAGCGCGCCGAGGAGATGCTCGCTCATTTACATGCGCTGCGCCACGGCATACAGCTATTGCCAAAAGGTCCAGCGGCATCGCAGCAGAGACGCCCCAACTCCATCGCGGTACTGCCGTTCACAAATCTCAGCAGCGACCCGGAAGCGGAATACTTCAGCGATGGCCTGGCCGATGAAGTGATCCATCTGCTTTCTCAGGTCCGCGGGACGCAGGTGGTTTCGCATACATCGTCGTTTGAGTTTAAGAACAAAAGCGAGAGTGTTCGGGCTATCGGGGAGCGCCTGAATGTCAAAACGGTACTGGAGGGTAGCGTCCGTCTGATTGGCAAGAAGATGCGCATAACCGCGCAGCTGACCGATGCGGTGGAAGGCTTCAACTTGTGGTCGCAGCGCTATGACCGCGACCTCGAAGATATCTTCGCAATCCAGGAAGACATTGCGCTGTCCATCGTCAGCATGCTGAAGATCAACCTCAAAGGAGAACAGGTACTGCCCCGATCGAGGTATGCGGGCAACGTCGAGGCGCACTCGCTCTACCTGCAGGGGCGCTATTACTGGGACCAGCGGACCGAAGCCGGTATTCGCAAGGCGGGAGAGTGTTTTCAGCAGGCGATCGCGATGGATGCCGGTTGCGCTCCAGCCTACGCGGGACTGGCGGACTTCTTCATCAGCCTTGGATTCTGGGGGGCCATGCCTCCGCTCGAAGCATGGCCCAAGGCGCTCGACTTTGGCCTCCGGGCGCTGCAGATTGATGCTCGTCTGCCGGAAGCCGAGATCGCGCTGGCGAAGCATGCGCTGTTTGCGAATCTGGATTGGCACAGCGCCGAACAGCGGCTCTTGCGAGCTATCGAACTGGAGCCGGCTTTGTCATCCGGGCACTTCGCTTACGGCATCCTGCTTGCCCAGCTGGGGCGTTTTGAATCCGCGCTGCTGGAGTTCCGCTGCGCCCGGGAACTCGATCCGTTATCGCTGCCCATCAACACCGGCGTGGCCTGGGCCTACTACTACGCGGGCAAATACGATCAGGCGGCGGCCGAATGCCGGAAAACGCTGGATCTGGCACCCGATTATTTCGAAGCGCTCGCAATCATGGGACTGATTGCCGTCGCTGAAGGCCACCCCGGGGACGCCCCAACCTGGCTGGAGCGATCGATTGCCTTGCGCACCAACCCGATGGCCCTCGGCCTGCTCGGATATTCTTATGCTTTGGACGGTCAACCAGATCGGGCCCAGGCGACGCTCGAACAACTCAGCGCCGCTGCCACATCGCGCTATGTCACCCCGGTCGCCGCAGCTCTGATTTATGTCGGCTTGGGGGATTTGAATCAGGCCCTGGACAGCCTGGAAGCGGCTCTTGCCTTGCGGGAAGCCTTCCTGGCTTATGTGAAGGTTTTTCCGCCCTTCAGGCCACTACATTCCTCACCCAGATTCCGTTCGTTGCTCAATGAAATTGCCAATGCAAGCACTTCGCAACTGTTGACCATCTAGGTCTCCTGCAATTGCTGTCAGTGCCTAACCGGTGGCCGGCTCCCGCCGGAAGGGTTGGAGCCGCCGGTAGGTCAGCGAACGCCACAGCCATTCCAGCGGGCCAGAATAGAAGTAGCGCAACCAGACTTGCGAGAGCACGAAGAGAACCATCCAGGTGGCCAGGACCACGGCTAGTCCCTGGGCGCGGTTCAAGCTTGCAAACATGCCAAATCCATGACCGTAAAAGATGGTGGTGCAGATCAGCGTCTCTAGGATGTAGTTGCTGAAGGCCATGCGTCCAACCTTGGCAAACCTTGTGGCGACCGGCCGGATCGCGGTCTTACAGGCGATCTGAACCAGAGCGATCCATGACCAGACTACCGCCAGCGAACCCCAGTAATTGAACTGGGATCCCACAAAAAATGCATACGGGAAGCCCCAATGCGCCACAAAATCCCGATGTACGCCATAGGAGATGACCGCGATTCCGGCGAGGAATGCAGCGATTCCGGATCGTCGATACTGGGCGACGGATAGGCCGCCGTTCAAGAGGCCGAGCTTATAAAACGCCATGCCGATCAGCATCAGGCCGCCGGCACGCCAGATTGTCAAAAAGAGCATCCCCTGCCCTTCCAGCAACTCGGCATTCGGTACGCGGGCGGTCATTTGCTGGCGCCAGCCTCCCCGATAAGCTGCGATCTCGGCCGCGATCTGCCGCTGGTCCGGCCGCCAGAGCTCCTGCTCGGTCTGGTTTACCTTCTCTGCCGGCCAACTATGGAGGGCAGACAGATAGCCAAAGAACAATGCCGAACTGGTGGCCAGCGCAAGCACGCCGGCAACCAGCAGCCGCTGGGCTGGCCACTTTCGCAGCGGATACACCAGCAGTCCGCACACCGCGTAGGAGAAAAGAATATCGCCCGCCCAGATCAGATATGCATGTAGAACCCCGAAGACCATGAGCCACAGGCTGCGACGCACAAAAATCCAGAGTGGGCGTACTCCCCGCGCCTGTAGATTGGAACAGAGCAATACGATGCCGGCGCCGTAGAGCATGGAGAAAATGCCCATCATCTTCTCATCAAACAGCTCGTGGTTGATCAGCCATATCCAGTAGTCTGAGCCCGTCAGCGGTCCGCTGAGCGCCGGGTTGAGATAAGCTGCGGAAATCTGCGAGAAATACTGAATATTCATTGCCAGGATGCCGAGAATCGCCAGCCCCCGCAAGGCATCGATTGGCAACAGACGATCGGCTTCACGCACCGGTCGAGCCACCGCCGGCGGCATTTTGGCCGAAGCATTCTCGGCGATTGGTGCGACAGATTCCACGCACAAGCCCTCGGTTATGTTTGTATCGCGGACCGAGCCGAATTGAGAAGTGAATTGCGTAATCGCCCAGACTGCACAGCCAGGCAGTCGAAACCGGGAAGGCCCATCGCCGAACGAATTCCAGGCCGCACTTCCTAGAAAGCCAATATTTCGCTAACCTCTGTCAATGCCCGCTAATTCACCCAACATCGTTCGCTATGGACGTTTCCTGCTGTTTTTCTCCGGCCTGGGTGGCCTGCTGTACGGAGTCGATATCGGCATCATCGCCGCCGCTCTGCTCTATCTCGACAAGACGATCAACTTGAGCGTGCAGCAGACCGGGTACATTGTTGCCGCGGTGCTGGGCGGGGGTATGTGTTCGTCGCTGGTGGGCGGAGTGCTTGCCGATTGGCTTGGCCGCAGAAAGATGATGGTCCTGAGCGGGCTGTTGTTTGTGACCAGCGTTGGCCTGATCGTGATCTCTCAGGGATTTGTGCCGCTCTTTCTCGGGCGCTTGCTGCAAGGCATCAGCGGCGGCGTGATTGCCGTCGTGGTTCCCCTCTATCTGGCCGAATGCTTGGGCAAGAACACCCGCGGCCGGGGCACGGCCATCTTCCAGTTCATGCTCACCTTTGGCATCGTGACGGCGGCGGCGGTCGGCTGGTTTTATGTCCGCCAGGCGGACGCAGCCATTGCCGCCGCAGCCGGCAATCCGACGTTGATCCTGGCGGCGGAAAACCATGCCTGGCGGGGTATGTTCCTGACCATCATCTACCCCGGCATTGTCTTTTTCCTGGGATCGTTCTTCCTCAGCGAGACGCCACGCTGGCTCTTCCGCAAGGGCAAGCCGGAACAAGCGCTGGCCGCGCTGCGCCGCTCCTCGCCCGAGGATGAAGCGCAACTCCAGATGCGCGAGATGGAAGAGCTGGCGGCGGAGAATCAGCGCAAGACCGATTCTCACGGCGCGGGATCGCTCTTGCAGCGCAAATATGTCATCCCGTTTATTCTCGCCTGCGTGATCCTGGCATTGAATCAGACCACCGGCATCAACTCGGTGCTGAGTTTTCTGGTGATCATTCTTAAGCAGGCGGGCATGAACCCGGCCCACGCAACCGACGGCGATTTTGCGGTCAAGGTGCTGAATTGCGTGATGACCCTGGTCGGTGTTGCCCTGGTTGATCGCAAGGGCCGCCGCTTTCTGATTAAGTTGGGAACCGGCGGCATCGTCCTCGCGCTGCTCGCCGGAGCCTTTGTCTTTCACCGCTTCGAAGCCCAGCGGGTCGATATCAAGGACAAGGTGCAAGCCGAGATTCAGGGCAATGCGCTGGATCTGCCCCTGACCGGCAGCCAGCTTGGGCCAGTCGCGACCGCAGGAGCAACCACTTTGACAGTTCTCTATTCGTATGGCCACGGGGACAAGCTGGCCACGGTGCTCAGCACCGACTCGGATCCAGTGCTGCATATTCGCCCCGATATAGGTACGGCGGTGACACCGGCCACCTCGTCGCCGCTCACCGTCAAACGGGCTCTTTATGGCGCGGTGCCCACCGAGAGCACGGGTTGGCTGGTTACCGCGTGTCTCTGCCTCTTCATCTCGTCTTATGCGCTGGGGCCAGGGGTGGTGGTGTGGCTGATGCTCTCGGAGCTAATGCCGACCCGCATCCGCTCCGTCGGGATGGGGATCGCACTGCTGCTCAACCAAGGTGCGGCGACTCTGATTGCCGCCGTCTTTCTGCCGGTGGTCGGACGGTTCGGCTACTTCGCCATGTTCGCCTTCTGGGGGATTTGCACGGTGGCCTACTTCTCCACAGCGGCATTCTTCTTGCCCGAAACCAAGGGGAGAACGCTCGAGGAGATTGAACAATACTTTGAGGGAGAGAACCCGGAGATGGCGAAGGCGACTTGAAAATCGGAGCGAATGCCATGGCTACAATCGAAGCTGCGACCACGGGCAACGAGCGATCGGATGTCTACCGCCAAGCCTTCAACGCGACCGCATGAAATGTCTCCTCGCAGCTCTGGCCATCTGCCCTGCGCTGGCGTCGCCGGTTTCCTCGCAATCAGCGACCTCCATGGATCGTGCCGCAACCTTTTACCATGATCGCGACGGCTTTATGGGGATGGTGGCGATCGCCCGGGACCACCACCTCCTCTTCCAGCGCGGCTATGGCTATGCCAATGTCGAGTGGCAGATTCCCTTCACGCCGGACACCCGTTTCCGGATCGGATCCCTTTCAAAGCAGTTCACCGCTGCCGCTATCCTGCTGCTTCAGCAAGACGGCAAATTGAAGACCAGCGATCCCATCAGCCATTTCTACCCGAACTCTCCCGCCGCCTGGAGCACCATCACGCTGCGCAATCTCCTGACTCATACCTCCGGCATTCCGGATGTGGACTTCGGTCTGGTACTTAAGAATTCTCCGCGCACTCCGGAAGAGCTCATGGGGGAAATTCCAGCAAAACCGCTTGATTTTCAGCCGGGCACGAAAGCCGAGTATGCGAACGTCAATTACATGCTGCTGGGGCGAGTGATCGAGTGGGCGAGCGGCGAGCCCTACTGCCGGTTTCTTCAACAGCGTATCTTCGCTCCGCTGCAGCTGGCTCAAACCGGTTGCGACTGGAGCTCGGCGCTGGTCCCGCACCGCGCCTACGGCTACCGTCCATCGGCGCACGGGCCTGTCGCAGTGGAGAACGACGATCTCTCGAGCCTCGCCGGGGCTGGGAACCTCTACTCCTCAGCCGGCGATCTCATTCGCTGGACCGAAGCTCTGCATGGGGGCAAAGTGCTCTCCCCGGCCTCGCTGAGCGAGATGACCACTCCTTTTCTCAATGGCTATGGATATGGCCTCGAGGTGGATGGCGAAGGAGCAACGCGAGACATCTTTCACAACGGCACCGTGGATGGATTCTTCTCCTGTCTGGATTACATTCCGCAGACCAAGACGACGGTCGTGGTCCTCTCCAACCTGGTCGGCGAAGGCAATCACTCGACTCCGGGCACTCTCGCTCTCGACACCGAACTGGTGCGTCTTGCCATGAGCGACGCCGCGATTCTTCCTTCGCAGGGCAGGGAAGCGAGGGTGCCGGAGAGGACCCTGCGAGGCTATGCTGGCCGCTACCGCTCAACCAATCCAGAAACCCCGCAGTTTGTGGTCCTAAGCGTCGCCGACGGTCATCTCTACATTCAAAGCGAAGGTGCGAAGACTGCGCCGGTACGGATGATAGCCGAGACTCCGTCGCGGTTTTACCTGGCCAGCCAAGAGGTCGAACTGGCATTGGATCTCCGCGACGGCACGCTCCAAATGGTCGACTTCTCCGGCATCTCGGGCGGCACTTTTACCCGCGTTCAGAAGCCCGAAGTGCCGGCTCCGAGTCGGTAAGGCGTGGGTGACGACAAGGCAAAAAAGACTTAGTTTTCAGTTGACTAGTCTAGCGACTATCTCCCCGGCGAAGCCTCCACCGTCAGCAGCTGAAACTCCCGCTAGAGGGGAGTGCAGGTCACCTGCCTTCCGCTTCTTTTGTGCCATCAAAGAGAGGTCCATCGCGAAATCGATCCCAGGATCGGCGCTTATAATCTGGTGTCGTGGTTTCAGGAGCCTGCCGATGAAACGCATCCTCGCACTGGCCGCCCTCGCATCCTCTTTGTGTCGGGCCCAGGCTACTCAGACGGCGGCATACCTCGACCCCAGCAGCCCATTTTCCGCCGATTTCTCAGCAGCCCTCCAACAGAAAAACGTTCCCGTCGTGGTCACCACCGACCCGGCCAATGCTCGTTACAACGTGACCTTCCAGATGTACCGGAACAATGGGTCGGTCTTTCAGGGGATCACGAGCGCTATCAACAACGGAACCTACGATCCCGGCGGATGGGACCGTGTCACCGTGCAGGTCGTGGATAACCAGACAAAAAACCTAACCTTTAGCTACACCTGCAAGAAATATAAGGACAATTCGTCCGATCCGATGAAATCGGTCGCTGAGTGCCTGGCGAAACACTGGAAGAGCTCTTTACAGAAGTGAACGGTTACCGTATCGGTGCGCAGGACGCGGGGGGAGATTGAGCCCCACTTCGAGGGAGAAAATCCGAGACTAGATTGGCAAAAGGTGGAGCCCAGGAAGCCGGTCCGAGTGCGCAGACCCTCTGTCTGGCGGCCATCGCCGGGATTTATGCCGATACCAATATGGGCGGGGGTGGCACTGATCCGCAGCCCGTCGCCGAGCCGGAGAATCCCAGCTTCTCCATAGCCAGTAGTGACTGGCTCAGCCGAGTGTAGGACGTGTAGGAGGAGCTGGGCGGGATTATTCTTCTTGTTGCAGTGGGAACCAACTCGGTTAACTAAGGGAGATCAAGTTTATTGTCTGGCTTGAGGAACCGCTTCCAGCGTGAGCACCTGAAACGGCGCAAGCCGAAAGGTGTGCGGCTCGCCGGCTTTGAGCTCGATTGGTGGCTGCGAAGCGTCTCCCGCCCATGGGCTTTTCGCCCTATAGCTTCGCGGCGCGGCCGCCGGAAGCTCGAACGCAGCGGCAATATTCAGCGTGAAACTCTGCACGTGGTCGCTGGGATTGCGCAACGTGAGAATCCCTTTCTGCGGAGACCACGCTGCCCATCCATACACTTCCAGCCATTTCGGGTCGCCACCGACCCAGTGCGTATCGACGAGCACAGGGGCATTGCGGCGCGACCACTTGGCGGCCTCGGCGAGCGTCTGCCAATCGGCGGAGGTGAGCAGCGACGGGGTAATGTAGAGCTCCTGCAATTGCGTTCCGGAACCGAAGTAGGAGTGGACCTCGTTGGCGAAGTCTCCTCCGGGATCGGTGGACAGATGCGGCGCCTGTTTGGCATAGACGATGCCGTGCAGCATCAGGGAGTTCAGCGGATAGAGTCGGCCGGCCTTGACCACCTCGTCGTAGGTATCCGCATCGCGATAGGTGAGCCAGCGTTCGCGATCGGTGCCGACGCCGGCGGACTCAGTGTCGTCGCCGCCGCGCCAGATCGAATCGGCGTAAAACAGCCAAAACGGCGACGGGTAAGTGCCGGTAGTCAGGTTAATGAAGAGATCCGGCTTCAATCGGCGAAGATCACCGATAAGGTGAATGGCGGCATCGAAGTCGCTAGAGAAAGTGCTGCCCTCCACCACCCGATCGGCATTGCCGGTGCCGTCAAACTTGAACTGGTTGACGCCGTACTTGGTGACCATCTCGGCCACCGCCGCGTGGAAGCGCGCATAGTATTTCGGCCCCGACAAGGCAAGGCCGCCATCGACGATCTCGTAGCCATCCCTCTTCGCGGCAGCGATCCGTTCCTGTTTCGGTTTGTCGTAGCCTCCCCACGGCGAAAGCCAGACTCCAGGCGCAGTGCCGTATTGCGCGGCCGCCTCCTTCAGCGGCTCGAAGCCATCTTTGAAATCGCTGCGAATCTTCCACAGATCGTTGTGGTCGTCCCAGCCATCGTCGAAGAGAAACGAATCCAGGGTGACGCCACGCTTGACGTGCAGTTCTTCGCCGATGGCGTGGATGCGGTCAAGGGCGTCCTGTTGGGTGTAGGGGGTGAAGAAGCCGATATCGAACCAACTGTTGTAATGCAGAAAGGTGCGGTATGGGTGGGCGCGCTCCCGTTCGATATAGTTCAGAAAGCCACGCCGCATCTGCCCGGGCGGGGCGATGCCGACGACGGCAGAATACTCCTCTGACTCACCGGCGGGAACGGGAACCCCTCGCTCGAGAACGCATGTGCCGCGGCCGGCTACAACTCCGCACTGAGAGAGCGGATGCTCGAATCCGAGAAAGAAATCGCCATCCACCAGAGGGCTGCCTTTCACCACTCCTGCCAGGGAAATACTTGGTGCGTTGATGTCGATCAGGAGCACGTCGCTCAGCTCGAGCGCCGCAGAGCCGGCCGTGATCGTCAGCGACTGGCGGACATAACTCGAACCTTGTCGCAAAATCAGCCGCCATTCGGCGGCGAACCGTTTCTGGGGGTCGCGCAGCTGGTAATGCACGGCAATGCCAGGCAGCCGGTCGGAGTATTTCGCAGCCGCGGCATCTCCCGTCAGATGTTCCACCTTTGGTGGGCCATCGATAACCAGATCTGCAGCTTGCAGAACGCTGCCATCTTTCAGCGCGAGCGAGAATGGGCGGTTGAGCGAAATTGAGGGCTGGCTGCCAATCGACGCACTCGTATTGCGGATGACAATTCCGGCGAGGTGGCCATCGCGAATCTTCCAGTCGACCGCAATTCGTTGATTCGACAGCGTACCGCCAGTTGGCGCGTCGATCGCCACCGCCGGATTGTCCCCGTCTTGAGCCGCGGCGGTTTCAGAGAACAGGAAACTGCCCGTGGCGGAGGTCAAGAAGGCGAAGGCCAGCGCGGTGGCTTGAAAAAGTGATGGATGGATGTGCCAGCGTGATCCAGACCTCATCGTTGCTCCTGCCTTAGAAGACTACCGGTAAACACGGCAGGAACTTCAGATATTCTTCAGACCGGCCACGAACAACAGCAGCTGGGGGTTCGAAGCTCAAACATTGAACTTGAAAAAAAGAATGTCTCCGTCGCGGACGACGTACTCCTTGCCTTCAGAGCGGTAGAGGCCGTTGGCTTTAACCGCTTGTTCGCTGCCCAGCGCAAAAAGATCTTCGCAGTGATAGGCTTCGGCGCGGATGAAGCCGCGCTCAAAATCGGAGTGGATCACTCCTGCCGCGCCAGGGGCTTTCGTCCCGCGACGGATGGTCCAGGCGCGCACCTCCTGGACTCCGGCGGTGAAATAAGTGATGAGGTCGAGCAGCTTATACGCCGAGTGGACGAGGCGGTTGAGTCCCGGTTCGGCGAGACCGAGTTCGGCCAGAAACTCGCTACGCTCCGATGGTTCCAGGAGAGAGATCTCTGCTTCGAGCGCACCGCAAATCTGCACTACCTGGCTGTTCTCTTCGCTGGCGCGCTGTTCTACTGCCTCGACCCACTTGTTCTTTTCCCTGAGGCCCGCTTCGTCGACGTTCGCAACGTAAAGCATCGGCTTGGCGGTGATCAGGTTCAGGTCGCGTACCGCGAGCTTTTCGTCGTCGGTAAGGTCGGCGCTGCGGGCAGGCCGTCCAGCTTGCAGGGCCGCGAGCAGCTTTGGCAGGGCCGCGGCTTCGGCTTTCAGTTTGACGTCCGTCGAATTGCGCGCCTGCTTCTCGACGCGGACCAAGCGCTTCTCGGCGGAGTCGAGATCGGCCAGCAGCAGCTCGGTGTTGATCACCTCGATGTCGTCGAGCGGGCTGACTTTGCCGGCAACATGGATCACTTCGCTATCTTCGAAGCAGCGAACGATGTGCGCCACCGCGTCGGTCGAGCGGATGTGGCCCAGGAACTGGTTGCCAAGGCCCTCACCTTTGCTGGCCCCTGCGACCAGGCCGGCGATGTCAACGAACTCCATGGCGGTGGGAACGACCTTCTTGGGAACCACCAGCTCGGCGATGCGGTCGAGCCGGTCATCGGGCACCGAAACGATGCCAATGTTGGGGTCGATGGTGCAAAACGGATAGTTGGCAGCCTGGGCCTCGGCCGAGGTCAAAGCATTGAAGATGGTGCTCTTACCGACGTTGGGCAAGCCAACGATCCCGCAATTTAAAGCCATTCTGGCGTGGTCCTTTTGATCTGGTGCGCGTGTGCCAAGGTTAGATGGTGATCGGGTTCGACTCTTTTACAACACGTTGATGGCCGCTGCGCCGAGTGCGAGTTGGGAGAAAATCTGCGACCAGTTG
>Ga0302324_100003052_pt1 | contig 37931 bp, 31 predicted proteins | sample Palsa_T0_1_FD_201949 | JGI IMG/M metagenome (GOLD analysis project Ga0302324, IMG submission 201949) | Peat permafrost microbial communities from Stordalen Mire near Abisko, Sweden - Palsa_T0_1 | ecosystem: Environmental > Terrestrial > Soil > Palsa > Peat permafrost | place: Sweden: Abisko... | reverse complement strand
CGAGGCAGAGATCTTCTACCCGCTGCACGTCCGGGTATGTGATGCCTGCCTACTAGTTCAGCTTCCTGCTTATGTTCGTGGCGAAGAGATTTTCTCCGACTACGCTTACTTTTCCTCTTACTCCGACTCGTGGGTAGCGCATGCCAAGCGGTACGCGGAGACAATGATCAGCCGCCTGGACCTTACGCCGGACAGCCTCGTCACGGAGGTGGCCAGCAATGATGGCTATCTACTCCAGCACTTCCAGGCCAAGAACATCCCGGTGCTCGGTGTCGAGCCAGCTGCCAACGTGGCCGAGGCGGCCAGGGACCGCGGAATCCCTACCGAGGTGCAGTTCCTGGGCCGGGATACAGGCGGCGAGATCGCGCAGCGGAACGGCCGCGCGGACCTGGTCGTCGCGAACAACGTTTTCGCCCATGTTCCCGATATCCGGAGCTTTGCTGCGGGCCTGCGCGCGCTGGTCAAGGACGAAGGGGCGGTTACCCTCGAATTTCCGCACCTGCTCCGGCTGATCGAACGCCGGCAGTACGACACGATCTACCACGAGCACTTTTCTTACCTGACTTTGCTGACCTCGTCGCGTGCCCTTGCGACGGCTCGGCTGCGGGTCGTTGACGTCGAGGAACTCGGGACACATGGTGGCTCGCTCCGCGTTTACGCTCGGCCCGAGGAAAGTGCCGGCGAACCCAGCGGCCAGGTCAAGGCCGTGCTGGCGGCGGAGGAATTGGCCGGCCTGCACACGGTCAGCGGCCATGAAGGTTTCGCGTCGGCGGTGCTGAAGATCAAGAGCGACCTACTCCGCTTCCTGCTCACCGCGGCGGAGGAGGGCCGCTCGGTCGCCGGGTACGGCGCCCCGGGTAAGGGAAACACCCTGCTTAACCACTGCGGCATCCGTTCGGATCTCCTCTCCTACACGGTGGACCGGAGTCCGGCCAAGCAGGGAAAGTTCCTCCCCGGCACTCATATTCCGATCTATGCGCCCGAAGTCCTGGCTCAGACTCGGCCCGACTACATACTCGTGCTGCCGTGGAACCTGCGCGAGGAAATAAGCCGCCAGCTCAGCTACGCCCGATCATGGGGAGGGAAACTAGTCTTCCCGATCCCTGAACTCGAAATTACTCCAAGTGGGGTGTGAAATCATGAAGGTGGTGCTCTTCTGCGGCGGTCTCGGGATGCGGATGCGTGACGGGATCACCAGCGGCCCGAAGCCAATGACAATGATCGGGGAGCGGCCGATGCTGTGGCACGTCATGCGCTACTACGCGCATTTCGGCTACACCGATTTCGTGCTCTGCCTGGGCTATGGTGCCTCGTATGTTAAGGACTTCTTCCTGAACTACGATGAGACCAGGTCCAACGATTTCGTCTTGGAGCGCGGGGATAGTAAAGCAAAGCTCTTCCGGACCGATATCTCTGACTGGAGAATTACATTCGTCGACACCGGCCTCAACTCCCCGATCGGCGAGCGGCTGCGCCGGGTCCGGCGGTTCGTCGAGGACGAGCCGATGTTCCTGGCTAACTACGCGGACGTCCTCACCAACGCTCCGCTACCGGAAATGATCACGCGGTTCGAAGCCAGCAGCGCGGTGGTCAGCCTCCTCGCCGTACCGCCCCAGTCCACGCACCACGTTGTGGACATCGGCGAGGACGGGCTCATCACGCAGGTGACTCCCATGCAGGACCTCCGCCAGTGGGAGAACGGCGGCTACTTCGTGTTCCGGCCGGAGATCTTCCATCACCTTAACGAGGGCGAAGACCTCGTCGAGGACGCGATCGTACGACTCGTCCCGCAGGGGCAGGTCCTGGCCTACCCCTATAAGGGGTACTGGTCACCTGCCGATACCGTGAAGGAGCGCGCCCAGCTGGAAGAAATGTATCAGCGCGGCAACTGCCCGTGGATGATCTGGGACCCCGAGCGGTCCGGCCACGCCATGGACGACGCCCCGCAGGTGCGGGGTGCCTCCCCGGCAGCTGCGTCGACCCCGGAGTGAGCCGTCCATGCTGCCACTGCACCTCCATGCGCCCCCGGGCGAGCCGCTATCCGTACTCGCGATCGGCGCGCATCCGGACGATATCGAGATCGGCGCGGGCGGGCTGCTGCTCGGTCTCGCCGGGACCCAGCTCCGGGTTCGCTATCTCGTGCTGACCGGCACCGCGGAGCGTCACGAGGAGGCCCGCGGTGCGGCCCGCGCCTTCCTGCCGGGCGCGGACCTGACTATCGACCTGTACCAGTTGCCCGAGGGCCGCCTTCCCGCGGAATGGGCCAGCGTGAAGGAAATCCTGGAGAGGACAGCGAGGTCGTACTCACCCCACGTCATCATCGCGCCGTCGCCCGACGACGCGCACCAGGATCACCGGACCATCGGCGAGATCGTGCCCACCGTCTTCCGTGACCAGCTCTACCTCGGTTACGAGATCCCGAAATGGGATGGCGATCTCAGCCGTCCGTCAACATATGTTCCGCTGTCCGCCGAGACCGCCCGGCGAAAGGTGGAGTTGCTGCATAAGTGCTTCCCGTCGCAGCGGCGCCGCGACTGGTGGGACGACGAGGTCTTCCTCGGCCTATTGCGGCTGAGAGGCATGGAGTGCCGGGCGCGGTACGCGGAGGCGTTCAGATGTGCAAAATCGGTGATTGTGCCAGCGGCACCCACGCCCGGCACCACGCGGGATGGAAACTGACATGAATATCCTCATTGACCCGGACGTTGCTGGCGATGATCTCAGGCGGCAGCTCTATGCCGGCAGCCTGGTCATACTGACCCGGCTGCAGGCGCTCGCCGATTTCGTCGAGTACACCCGCGACGAGCTCGCCGAGCTGTTCAGGCCGCATGATCCGGAATACGTGCATGATCACGTTGATCCACCCGAGATGGCCAAGCTCCTCGGCGCGTGGAAGCCGCGCTTCATCCACTCGGAAAAGTCAAGGAAACTCGTCCGCGCGGTCATCCAGGAGGCGGGATTCCCGGCCGGGGAGACCCACTACGACCTGCCCAAGCCGCGGACCTCGTTTCCGGTCGGCCATCTCACCACCGGCGTGGCCTTTGCCTTTCCGTGGCATCGCGACGTCTGGTACAGCGCGCCCGCTCAGCAGATCAACTGGTGGCTCCCGATCTTCCCGGTCCGCGAGGACAATGCAATGAGTTTTGACCCTCCCAGCTTCGACCGGGCTGTGCCCAACAGCTCAGATACCTTCGACTATTACGAGAACAACGCCAGCCGGATTCATACGGCGGCACAGGTCACCAAGGAACGCCAGGCCCGGCCGGCGGCGCTGAACCATAAGCCCGACCACGAACTTGTCATACTGCCTGCCCCCGGCGAAATCCTGCTATTCTCCGGTGCCCAGCTGCACGCGTCGACCCCGAACACCTCTGGACGCGCCCGGTTCAGCGTCGACTTCCGGACGGTTCATCTCCCGGACCTGATAGCCCGGCAGGGTGCGCCGCTGGTGGACGTGTACTGCATGGGCACCGCGATCAGGGACTTCATCAATGTTGCTGACGAGCGCACTCTCGACGAGGAACTCGTACGGGACTTGTACGGGGTGCCCCCGGAGGATGCACTCCTGGTCTTCGGTGCTCCCGGCACGAAAGCCTGATCCGGTGCCTATGGCTCACATCCAAGAAAGAACGAAGAGTTATCGATGAAGAGCTTCGCCGCGTCTAACGCTCACATGTCGGCTGTTCACGAGTTGATTCCCGGCGGTGCGCATACCTATGCAAAGGGTGATGATCAGTATCCGGCCGACATGGCTCCCGTACTCGAGCGCGGATCCGGCTGCCGGGTGTGGGATATCGACGGTAACGAATACGTCGAGTTCGGCAGCGGGCTGCGTTCGAACATACTCGGTCATGGCTTTGAGCCGGTGGCACAGGCCGTGCGCAGCTGGCTGGCCGACGGCGTTAACTTCGTCCGCCCGCACCGGATCGAGCTCGAAGCCGCCGCGCGCATTACCGACCTGATCCCGAGCGCGGAGATGGTCAAGTTCGGTCTCAACGGCTCCGACGCCACCACGGCCGCGGTCCGCTTGGCCCGGGCTTACACCGGCCGTGACCTGGTTGCCGTCTGCCGGGACCAGCCATTCTTCTCCACTGATGACTGGTTTATCGTCACCACGCCCATGTCTGCTGGGATACCTGCCGTGGCCGATGGCCTCACGGTCCAGTTTTCCTACAACGATCTTCCGGGCCTGGCCCGTCTATTTGACACCCACCCAGGTCAGATCGCTGCGGTGATTCTCGAAGCTGAGACCGTCCAGCCGCCAGACCCGGGCTACTTCGACGGCCTGCGCCGGCTCTGCGACCGTTATGGGGCGCTGCTTGTCCTCGATGAAACGATCACCGGGTTCCGTTGGCACGAGCGCGGGGCCCAGTTCGTCTATAGCATCGAGCCCGACCTGTGCACCTTCGGAAAGGGCATCGCCAACGGATTCCCGTTGTCGGCGCTGGCCGGCCGTCGCGACGTGATGCGCCTAGGCGGCTTCGTCGACGATGCCGACCGCGTCTTCCTGCTATCGCAGACAGCGGGTGCGCAGCCATGGGCCCTGGCCGCAATGCTGGCCGTTATCGACACTTTCCAGCGCGAGCAGATTTCCGATCGGCTCCAGCGGATCGGCGGCGAGTTGCGTGGCCGCATCGAGGAAGTCGTGGCGGGCGCTGGGCTGAGCTCGCACTTTCAGCTACGCGGCCGCGACTGCAACCTTACTTATACAGCGCGGGACGCTGAGGGGCAGCCGAGCCAGCTGTTCCGCACACTCGTACTTCAGGAACTCGTGGACCGGGGGATTCTCGCCCCGTCGTTTGTGGTGTGCGCTGCCCACGACCCGGCGGCGATTGAGCAGACCGTCGAAGCAGTGGCCGGGTTGATGCCGGCCTACCGCCATGCGCTAGAGCACGGCATCGAGCAAGTCCTCCGTGGCCGGCCGGTCAGGCCGGCCATAAGGGCCCGGGGCTAACAGTCCCGCCGGTCCGCGCTATTCCGGAAACGTGCTCCCGGTCACGTAGTGCAAATTCTAGTCGGGCATCTATATACGTTTATCTGCTACTGTTATTAACATTGTCTGGTTGTTATCGGGAGGTACGGGTGTCATTCCGGGCCAAGGCCGTCAAGCCAATAAATGACCTTCTCCGGCCGCTGCGCGTCCAGCTTGTGCCGGGGCGTTCACCGGATCCAGCCATCAGGACCTTCATTTCTGCCCGCAAGACAATCGCGGCAGCGCACCAGGCCGGCATGCCGCTGGCCAGCTACATCGACCAGACCTTTGCCGAGCCGGGGGCGACGCCGGCCACCGTGCATGCGATGCTTGAACTCGCGGACCTCGGTGATAAATGCGATGCGGTCTGCGAAGTCGGGCCGGGGTCCGGGCGTTTCGCCGAAGAAATCATCAAGGCCCTGCATCCCGGCAGGTACGAGATCTACGAGACGGCGAAAGACTGGTTGCCTCATCTGCGCCAGCTGCCGAACGTCGTGGTCCGGGATTGTGACGGTCACACGCTGTCGCAGACTGCCGATGCGTCAGTAGATCTCGTCCACGCGCAGAAGGTTTTCGTTTACCTTGAGTTCTCCGTGACAGCGGGCTACCTGGAGGAGATGGCCCGAGTGGTGCGCCCTGGCGGCGCGGTCGCGTTTGACATCGTGACTGAGTCCTGCCTGGATGACGAGCTGGTCCGGACATGGACACAGCGCGAGCCTTTTTACCGTCCAGTCTCGCGGGTGTGGGCGATCGAGTTCATGCAGCGGAGAGGGCTGACCTTGCGTGGCTCCCACTTCATCCCGTTGCGCCCCGGAAACGCGGAGCTACTCGTCTTCCGTCGCGACTGAAGTTCCCGGGCCATGCCCGGCTGTCAGCGGGCCTAACGTAAAGCTGGATCTCACCAGGTGGGCCGCCCGGTGCTGAAGCGGCAGCTCGCATGTATCACCACCGTGTCGTCGCGGCTCTTCTATGGAGGGAACGGCCTGGCGCCCGGTTTAACTCATTTCCGAACATATAGGGGACCACCGATGAGGGTCTTGGGTGACAGCGGTCAGGGTAACGGCAGAGCCGCTAGCCGCATGTTGGTCCGCGCGACTGGGCCGCAGGACGCCAGAAGATGAACACCGCGCCCCGGTTGAGCATCGGACTCCCGGTCTACAACGGCGAGGATAACGTCGCCGACTCCCTCGACGCCCTGCTCGGTCAGAGCTACGAGGACTTCGAGCTGATCATTTCGGATAACGCCTCGACAGACGGTACGGCTGAGATCTGTCGTCAATATGAGAAACAGGACTCGCGGATCCGTTATATTCGTCAGCCGTACAATATCGGCCGGGTTCCGAACCACAACTTCGTAATCGAGCAAGCCAGCGGGCAATTGTTCAAGTGGGCGGCCTGTCAGGATCTGTACGCCAGGGAGTTGCTGGAGCGCTGTGTCGAAGTGCTCGATGCGCAGCCGCACGTTGTTCTCGCCCACTCCAGGTCCGCCATGATCGACAGCTCGGGTGCCGTGGTGAAGCTGACCGGCGCACCCGACGCCGTGACCTCCCGTCGGGCCCCGGAGCGATTCTGGAGCGTGCTGGTGAATGGCGAAGGTGACAATCTTTACGGCATCATCCGGACAGAGGTCCTGCGCCGCATGCCGCGCCACGGCAGTTACCACTTCGCCGACCGGGCGTTTACCGCCGAGCTCGCCCTGAACGGCCCGTTCTATCAGATCCCCGATTGCCTGTTCTTCTGGCGTGACTCGTCCCCGCGGACGCCATTTAGCGTTCGAGCGCGATGCGCGTACATGGACCCGCGCCGGTCTAGCTACTGGCGGCATCCGGTTCCTCGTCTGTATGCCGAATACGGCTGGGCGTACATCTCGATGCTTCAGCGGGCGCCGATATCAGCGGCTGAACGGCGGGAATGCTACCGGTGCCTGGCGCGGTGGGCCTCCGGGCGGGTCCTTCCGGTGGCCAGCCGGGTCATTCACGGGAAACCGCTGCCGCCTGGGTCGTCGGTTTCGGCCGGAGAACCGGTGCCCGCCGGGCTCTCGGTCGAGACGCTCGTGGTCAGCCGGGACGGGCGGTCGTCGTGATAATGTCCCGTTCCTCCGGCAAGCGCAACCGGACGACCGTCGCTGCTCCCTCGGTGGGCCTGTTCGGTGGAATGGGCGTAGGCAATATCGGTAACGATGCCTCGATGGAGGCTCTGCTGAGCTATCTCAGGATTGATCATCCCGATGCCATCCTCGATGCTATGTGCGGAGGGCCGGAGGAGGTAAAGGAACGATACGGCCTCCCGGCCATTCCCATACAGTGGTCCCAGAGATACGGGTCGCAGGTACCCGGGATAGCGGGGATCGCGCTCAAGGTGCTCGGCCGGGGCATCGATGCCTACCGGACCGCGTCTTGGGTGCGGCGGCACGACGTGGTGATCGTGCCGGGGATGGGAGTGTTCGAGACAAGCCTCCCGCTGCGGCCATGGGGATTTCCGTACGCCATGTTCCTGCTCTGCGCATCCGGGAAGCTCTTCGGGACGAAGGTCGCGCTGGTCAGCGTGGGGGCAAGTGTCATCAGCCAGCGACTGACCCGGAGGCTGTTTACCACGGCTGCCCGCCTCGCTTTTTACCGCTCGTACCGCGACGCTTTTTCATATGACGCAATGCGTGGGCAGGGCGTCGATACCACGGCGGACCAGGTCTATCCGGACCTTGTCTTCAGCACTCCGGTGCCGGCTTTCGACGCCGAAGATGCCCAGATTGTCGGTGTCGGGGTGATGGATTATCACGGTACGAACGACGACCGTAAACGCGCTGAGGAGATCTATGCGTCCTACCTGGAGAAGCTGAAGTACTTCGTCCGCTGGCTGGTAGACAGCGACCGGAAGGTCCGGCTGTACGTCGGGGACACGAATGACTCAGACGGAAGTGTCGCGCAGCAAATCCTAGCCGACGTGCGGTCATACCGACCCGACCTTGATCCGAGCTGGGTGGTCGCCGAACCGGTCTCGACGTTCGCCGATCTGATGCGGGCTATGGCTCCGGCAACCACCGTAGTCGCAACTCGCTATCATAACGTGATATGCGCGCTGAAGCTTTCGAAGCCGACTATCTCGATTGGTTACGCCCCGAAGAATGTGGCGTTGCTGGCTGACGTGGGGATGTCCGAGTACTGTCAGTCTGTTAATTCGCTGGACGTCGGCCGGTTGATCGAGCAGTTCAAGGATCTGGAAAGCCATGCACCGGAGCTCCGGCAAACCATTGCGGCGCGCAACGTAGTAAATCGGCGGCTGCTTGAGTCCCAGTTCGCGGAGCTGTCGGCCGCGCTATTTCCGGTGGCGGAGCCGGCGCATACCGCGGCCGAGCGAAAGCGCGTGGGGAGAGGCGCTGGTTGACGCGCGGGCCGTGGTAGCTGGGCTCCGCCGTCCGCGACCTGCTGGCGCTGGCGTCCGTCAAGGCTGAGATGGAGTGATCATGCAGGTCGATCCTGCCGCCTACGGGCGCATGTGGGCTGAGGACTATGACGCGCTCTTCGAGCATCGGGACGACACCGCGGCCATCGCGTCGTTCGTGAAGGCTCTGGCACCAGGCGGGCGCGTACTGGAGCTTGGGGTGGGTACCGGCCGGGTCGCTCTTCCGCTAGCGGCAGCCGGGCTCATCGTGACAGGGGTGGACGCCTCGAAGGAGATGCTCGACCGGCTGCGGGGCCGCTCTGGCGCGGAGCAGATCGAGGTGATCCAGGGCGACTTCGTGACCGTCGACGCAGGTGGCCCGTACGACGTCGTGCTCATCGCGTTCAGCACGCTTTACCTGGTGCCGGACCAGCAAGGCCAGCTGGACTGCCTGGCCAACGCGCGACGGCACCTGAAACCGGACGGCTCCCTGGTGGTAGAGGCTTTCGTGCCCGATCACTCCCGCTGGGTGCGGGGGCAGAACATATCTATCGGCAGCCTCGATGACTCGGGGGTGACCCTCAAGTTGTCCGTCCATGATCCCGTCGGGCAGGTCATCTCCATCCAGGACGTGATGGTAGACGCCCGCGGTACCACCTTGCGGCCGAACCTGCTCAGGTATTTCTGGCCCGCCGAACTTGACGCCATGGCCCTGGCCAGCGGGATGCGCCGAGTGCGACGTACCGCCGACTGGACCGGCGCGACATTCACGGCGCAAAGTACCTCGCACGTGTCCGTATTCGAGAGATCCTAGCCTTGATGCCGGGTCTTAAGCTTCCTGCCAGCTGCCTGGGAGGTCTCGCGCTCAGGACTTCGACAGCGACTCCTCAAGGCCTAGCGGAGATTACCTTCCGGGTCCGGGGCGGTCGTCTCGAGCAGAAAGGATCGCAGCCGCGGGGCAATGCGGTCGGCGGCGAAATCGCGGCGAAAACGTTCGATGGCGGCGTTCGACGCCTTCAGCCGGGCCGGCTCGCTGTCGAGCAAGTCGACCAGGATGGCTGCGGCCCGGGCCGGGTTGTCAAGGGGCCAGAACCGGGCCTCGACTCCGTCGTCGCACAGCTCGGGGATAGGGCCGATGCTACCGGCAATGATGGGAAGCCCAGCGGCCATCGCCTCGATGATCGCCAGCGATGACGTCTCGGCATGCGCAGAGTGGGCGTAGGCCCGGTAGCCGGGCAGGAAACTGGCTACGTCAGTCCGGAAGCCGCGGAAGCGCACCTGCTCGTCCAGGCCTAGGGAGCTAGTCAATTGCTCAAGGTCTTTGCGGAGCGGGCCCTCGCCGAACACATCGAGCGTCAGGGACCGCCCGAGCCGCTTGGCTTCGGCTAGCACTTCAAGCAGAAAACGATGATTCTTTCTATGTTCAAGTTTCCCAGTGGTAACAAGATCCCTGAGTGGCTCCTGAGGAGGCTGGGCGGGCAGAGGCGCCACAAAGTTGCCGATGACCGCCGAGGGCACCCTGGCCGCTTCCGGCAGCCAGCTCAAGACTGCATCTCGTGCCCACTCAGACACGTATACAAGGCCGTCAAGCTGGGGAATCACCTGTCGTTCGAACCGCCGGATCGCCCGGAATATCTTTCCGTCGCGCCTGATCTCCCGATCAGGCTCCGCATATTCGTCGGCCTGGGAGACGCGGAAGTGAACGGCCATAACGACGCGCTGGTATGGTCCGCGCCGCGCCCGCAAGGCCGCCCCGGCTTCCAGCGGACCCTGGGCGTAGACGACGCAGTCGCCAACCTCAGCCAGACGTCGGCGCAGCGCCTTGCGCAGGAACACCTCATGCCAGTGCCGGTACCAGACGACGCTGGCGGCGCCGCTGCATCGCACCAGCAGCAAGCGGAGGCCGAAGACGGGGTAGGTCAGCGGCCCGCCCCAGGAGAACGGCGTGACCAGCGTTGCGGGCGTACCGCGTTCCTCAAGATAGCGCCGCAGTTCCCGCACGTGCGTATGCACGCCGGTAGCGCCTTCCTCGCGGAAGATGGTGGCGATTACCAGCGGTACCGAAGTCGCATCCAGGAACCGCTCGCCATCCGCGCGAGACGATCCACCATGGTTGTAGCTCACACATCTCTAGATCGTTCACAGTCCGTGCCTGATACGCCTTGTTCTTTACTGCCGCGGGAATTTCGGTCGCTGGGACGAATTCCATGATGCCGTCACGCAGGAGAGCTACGGCCGTGGGCGGAGAATATATCCGGCGGGTCCGTGCGGGAAGCCGGGCGCCCATCAACAGGCCGCCTTCATCCCGCCGTGGACGGCAATTTCGGACTACCCGGGTTACGAGTGCACCTGCGCTATCCGGCAATGCCTGGAGTTCAGGTACGCTCAACCTCATCCGCATGGCCTGAGCCGAGCGGACGGGCTGGTGAGGGTTCTGGCGGCCCGGTGCGCTCTTGCCGATCAGAGCGTCGAACCGGGGAGCTGTGGTGGCGCCCGACGTGGCGATTCGGCGAGAGACGGCTGCCGGCTGGTATCTGGCCAGATTCCCGCAGCGCTGCTCGCAGCTGCCACCATCCGATCAGCGCGGCCAGCCAGGCCGCTGCCGCGAGGCCATACATGGTACCCACGGCTCCCCCCCAAACCGCACCTGCCAGGGGCAAGACAAGGTAGGCCGCCGATCCGAGAAGCATCCCCCGCAAGCTTCGCCGAGCGGCTCCCAGAGCATGAAGGCCTGCGCCGGCTCCGCTGCTGGCGCCCAGGCCTGTTATGTAGATCACCTGAGGCAACACCAGCGGATAAGCAGGTCGCCAGATCGGGCCGAGCAGCCACTGCCCAAAACCCCTCGGGAGCGCGATCAGCAGAACGACTCCCCAGACGAGCCCAGCTGCCGCGAGTCCACCGCTGATCAGGACGCAGAGCAGGGGCAGTCGCTGCGGGGACCGCCGGAGAACCCGGGCCGCCTCCGGGATCATCACCAGGGACATCGCGAAGAACAGGATCGTGATGGGACCTATCAAGGTATTGACGGCCTGCACGTAGCCGACGGTGGCCAGGCCCAGAATGAGCCCGATACCGTAGCTACGCAGCTGGGCCGAGCCGCTGCTGCTTGTGCCCTCCGCCAGATACCGCCAGCCCAGGTCGCGGTGCTGCGATATCCATCCCCAGGCGCCTGACAGCCTGGGCGTGACACGCGCCTGCCATGGCCCTGCGGCGGCGCCGACAGCCGCGGATATGCCCCAGGCAAAGACGAACCAGAACACATCGCCGTGATGAGTGATCCGCAGCAGCGCCAGAGCGGGAAGAAGGGCTATGGCCCAGATCATGTCGTTGAGGAATGCCTGGCTCCCGCGCCCGAGGGCGAAGAACGAAAATCGCCAGCTGTCCTGGAGCATAAGTCCGGGCAGGGTCAGCCCCAGCGCCAGGAACGCCCCTCTGGTGCTGCCGTTAAGGAATGAGGCCGCCGCCAGCACGCAGGTACCAGCGACCAGACCCACCGTCGCGGCGGTCCCGGTACAGTTGGCGACGGCGCCCCGCCAGGTAGGCAGGTCGGTGCCGCTGAACCGGACCATTAGCGGGTCGGTGGCAAGACCACGTGACGCGTTCAGCACGAGCCCGTAGGTCACGTAGGCGAGGCTGAACGTACCGAGCTGTACCGCGCCCAGAGTGTGAACCACGAAGATGCTTACCGCGAAGTTGGTCAAGCTGGAGACGGCCTGGTCCGCGACACCCCAGCTGAGACGACGGAGCGCCCGGCCTTGCAGCCGCCAGAGCGTCGCTATCCGTGTTCTACGGACAGTTGTCGCCTGGCCACGGCGAGCGGCGTCAAAGAGCATGGGCGCCGTCAGGCCGAGACGGGGCGATCAGTGAGGCTGTAACGCTAGTCCCCCCAACCGTTGACGCTGAACTGCCCGGGGCAGCTCTGGCACCCCGCGATAACAGGATCCGCCACCGTCGCCGCTGATACAACCCGGCACCTCTCACCAGAGGCGAGGATCCGTTGAATCATCTGGACTTCTGACACTAGCGAGCGCGGCCCAGGCATTTACATGCCAGTCACACTGCGCGATGGCTCTTGATTTTCGGACTGCGGATCACGCTAATGAATGCCACCGTAACGTCGCTGTAACTGGTATGTCATCTTAACGGCCACGCCTGAGCTCACGACGCCTGGGATGGTGAATCGTCGCTGCGGCCGGAGTCCTGGTTGTATCACCGCTACCTGCTGGGCGCTCATATGCGCATAAGGTTGACAGGCCTACGTGGGATCAGGTGAGATGGGCGCGATTTCCGCGGCCTTGGTCTAGGTCGTGGTGGCGGCTGGGGGCCGGGTGCATTGAGGGCTGGGTGTCTTGAGACCTGACGAATGGAAGTGGGCGGGTACTGATGCGCGTAGGGATCAATCTGCTAACGGAGAATCCGGAGAATCCTTCGGGGGCTCATTGGTTCTGGACCCGGGTGATCCCGGAGATGGCCAGGCGACTGGAACAGGGTGAGGAACTGCACGTGCTGGTGAGCCCGAAGTCGCGGCATCTTCACCAGGGATACGGGCCGGGCGTCTCCTACATCACCTACCCGTGGTCGAATGAGCGGCGTAAGCTCCGCACGCTCAGTGAACACCTGTACTCACCGGTGCGGCTGCCGCTGAGCCGCATCGATGTCTTCAGCACCTTGATGGCGCCAGTGCTCAGCCCGTCGTGGTCGACGGTGATTCACATGAAGACGATGCACGCGTTCACCGCACCTGGGTCGGTGGCCCCGCTGACCAGGGCTTACCGGCGGATGAGCTATCCACGATCCGCGCGGGTCGCGGAAGCGATCATCATCAACTCCCAGAGCTTGCGGTCCGAGATCGAGCAGTACCTGAAAGTCGATGCGCGCAAGCTGAAGCTGATCTACGAGGCGGTCGACCATGAGCTGTTCCAACCCGGTGACGCAGCCGCGGCCCGGGCTAAGGTCGCGTCCTACGGCGTGACCAAGCCGTTCGTGCTGTTCGTATCATCGCTGTGGCCGTATAAGAACTGCGACGGGCTGCTGAGAGCATGGGCGCTGGCCCGCGGTCGGCTCGGGGACCGGCAGCTGGTGATTGTCGGCGGTGGTGGCGGAGCCGGAGCCGCTGCCGAGAAGTACATCGCCCAACTGCACGCACTCGCGGGCGAGCTCGGCATCTCCTCCGATGTTGTCTTCACTGGCGCTATCCCGCTCGAGGAGACCGTCCGCTTCTATCAGGCTGCGGACGTGTTCGTGTACCCCTCCCTCAACGAGACCTTCGGGCTGCCCATCCTGGAGGCGATGGCGTGCGGCTGTCCGGTAGTGACCTCCGACACCAGCGCCATGCCGGAAACCGCGGGCGGAGCCGCGGTATTGTCCGACCCCACCGACCCGGCGTCGATCGGCCAGGCCATCGTCATAGCGGCCGGACCGGGGCGGGATAAGCTCCGCGAGGACGGGCTGCGCCGGGCCGCCCAGTTCACCTGGGCCGCGACCGCGGCGTCCACGCTGGACGTCTACCGTGAGGTCGCCGACCGACGGAAGGGACAGCGCAAATGAAAATCCTCGTAACCGGGGGGGCCGGCTTCATCGGATCCCACACCTGTGACCGGCTCACCGCTCTCGGCCACGAGGTCATGGTCCTCGACGCGCTCACTCAGCCCGTACACCGGAGCGGACGGCCCGAGAACCTGGGTCCCGGGGTTGACTTCTACCAGGGCGACACCCGTAATCGCGAACTGCTCACGAACCTCCTTCGCCGGGTCGATGCCGTTTATCACTTCGCCGCGTATCAGGACTACCTGCCGGACTTCTCGAAGTTCTTCCACGTCAACGCGGTGTCAACCGCGATGATCTACGAGATCATCGTCGCCGAGCGTCTCGACGTCGGCCGTATCGTAGTCGCCTCGTCCCAGTCGGCCATGGGCGAAGGACTTTACTGGTGCCCGGTCGACGGAGAGCAGACGCCGGGCATGCGCTCTGAGAGGGCCCTCGCCGCGGGTCAGTGGGACATCCCTTGCCCGGTGTGCGGTGGCCCGCTTGAGCTGCGGGCCACGCCGGAGCGGATCTCGAATCCGCAGAACGCTTACGGAATGTCCAAGCTCAGCCAGGAAACGGTGGCCATTAATCTGGGTCGCAGGTACGGTATTCCGACTGTCGCCCTTCGCTATAGCATTGTCCAGGGTCCACGGCAGTCGGTATACAACGCATATTCAGGCGCCTGCCGCATCTTCTGCCTGAGCTACCTTCAGGGCACAGCGCCGATCCTCTATGAGGACGGCGGGGCTATCCGCGATTACGTCAATATCGACGATGTCGTAGACGCCAACGTACTGGCGCTTGACGATGACCGTGCTGTTGGGCGAGTCTTCAATGTTGGCGGTGGCAAAGCGGTCACCACTAGGGAATTCGCGGACATTGTCATGCGCCAGTACGGGTCGGCAGAGCCGGGAGTGGTGTCAGGCGAGTACCGTTTCGGCGATACGCGTCACATACTCTCGGACACTAGCGCTCTGCGGGCGCTGGGTTGGGAGCCCCGGCGTACGCCAACCGAATCGGTCGCGGCTTACGCTGCCTGGCTGAAGGGTGTGGACGGTCTCGACGGGGTACTGGCCGACGCTAACGCGCAAATGCGCGCTCTCGGCGTAGTCCGAAGGTCGCAGGCATGAAAGCCTTTCTGCTCGCCGCCGGAGTAGGCAGCCGCCTGAGGCCCATCACCGACACGACCCCCAAGTGCATGGTGGTCATCGATGACCGGCCCTTGCTCGACATCTGGCTAGACGCTTTCGACCGCGCGGGTATCGATGAGGTACTGGTTAACCTCCATCACTTTCCCGATGTGGTGCGTCGGCACATTGCCGGGCGGACCGGACCGCCCCGAGTCCGCACGTCCTTCGAGCCGGAACTCCTCGGGAGCGCCGGCACTCTCATCGCCAACCGGGATTGGATTGAGGATGAAGAGTTCTTCCTGGCGTGCAATGCGGACAACCTTACCGACTTCGATGTGCGGTCATTGGCCGACACACACCGCGAACACGGCGAGATAGCCACTTTGGCGGTCTTCCATTCCGAGCATCCGTCGGCCGGAGGTGTCGTGGAACTTGACGCCAGCGGCCGGGTAATCGGGTTTGTGGAAAAGCCGAGCGAGCCGGTTTCTGACCTGACGAATGCTGGCATGTATGCCTTCCACCCAAGCGTGCTCGATGAGATCACGGGCATGCCGCCGGTCGACATCGGTTACAACCTGCTGCCGCAGCTGGTGGGCCGGGCCCGGGCCGTGCTCGTAGAAGGGTATTTCCGCGACATCGGCACCGCCGAAGCGTACCGACGAGCCAGAAGGGAATGGCCCGCACGGGTCTCACTATGATCATCACTCAGACGCCTCTGCGCATCGGCCTGCTCGGGGGAGGAACGGACCTGCCCGGCTACTACCTGGAGCATGGCGGCCGGGTCCTTAACTGCGCACTCGACAAGTACATCTATGTCATCGTGAAACAGCGCTTCGACGACGACATCTACGTCAACTACTCCAAGAAGGAGATCGTCTCCCGAGTCGAGGACCTTGAGCACGAGCTGGTCCGGGAGGCCATGCACATGACCGGCGTGACCCACGGAGTCGAGATCACCACGCTGGCTGACATCCCGTCAGCCGGCTCGGGTCTCGGGTCCTCATCGGCGGTCACCGTGGGCTTGCTGCACGCCTTGTTCGCGTACCGGGGACGCCAGGTATCGGCGGAGGAACTTGCCGAACGGGCCTGCGTCATCGAGATCGAGCGCTGCGGGAAGCCCATCGGGAAGCAGGACCAGTACATTGCGGCGTTCGGCGGGATCCGTGACATCCATTTTGGCCCCGGCGACGAGGTGACCGCTGAAGAGCTGGGCCTCTCCGCAGCCGAGCGCCGGAGTCTCCAGCAGCAGATCATGCTCTTTTACACCGGTATAACCCGGCGCGCCGACTCGATTCTCGCCGAACAGAACGCCAATGTCGAAGCCACGCTGCCACAGCTTGACCTGCTGCGTGACCTCGCTGGGTTTGCTGTCGAGCGGCTGCGGAGCGGCGACGTGGACGGGATCGGGGCGGCCATGCGAGAGAGCTGGGAGGCGAAGCGGAAGCTCGCGTCAGGAGTATCAAACGACCAGATCGACCTGGCGGTCGCCCGGGCGCTAGAGGCAGGAGCAACGGGCGCCAAGCTGACCGGCGCCGGCGGCGGGGGGTTCTTGCTGGTGATCTGTCCTATGGAGCGGCAGCGCGCCGTGCGCGACAATCTAGCCGATATGCGCGAGTTTCCGGTGGGGCTAGATCGGCTCGGCTCGCGTATCGTGCTCAACGTGCTGCGCGACATTTGGAGTTGAACCCATAAATGAAGCTGCTCTGGCACGGCACCTGGATGGACGCCCCTGGATACGAGGAGTCGGCGGCCGGATCCTTGATCGAGGTGGTGACCGCGGTACCGCTGGTCAAGGTCGAGAACGCTTCCGGGCGGCTATCGCGGCGGCCGGGACGGAAGGTGGCGGTTTTCTTCCTCACGGATGGCCCGCGAAGCACGCTGCGGAAGGCTCGCACTAAACGTGATGAACCTCGGTTCACCGGAGATTTCCGCACTTCAGTGGTGCTCGGTAAACTCATACCGTCCGGACAGCGCGTGATAGCCCTGGCTTCGCGTGTTCCGCCTGCCGCTCAGCAGCTGGTCATTCATCGTGATCTCGTCCTGCCTGTTGATGACGGCTTCGGCTCCGATGACCTCCAAAGCCTGGCCGCCTGCCTCCTGACGGATGCGGACATGCTTACCCGTCTTTGCCGGCAGAGCTTCCTTTACTCAGGGATGGAACCGCCGGACGAACTCGTCAGGCTGCTCAAGGAAGCACTGCAGCCTATAGACGCGGGGTCGGCTGCACCGGAAGGTCGGCTGGCAGAGGTCTTCAACCCGCCCAAAGGCGACGGGCAGCGGATTGACACCGTCCTCCGTTTCGGAACAGTGACACCCGCTACGGGGATGCCGGTAGCCGTCCTCGGGGCCGGGGACTACACCCGGACAGAGATCATTCCGGCGCTGCGGAGGGCTCGGCTGTCGCTCTATTCAGTCGCAAATCGCGAAGCGCAAATTGCTGCGATGGTTGGCCGCGAATACGGCTTTGCGCTAGCGACGACAGATTCCGAGCGCGCCATTGCCGAGCTGCCTTCCCCCGGCCTGGTAATCGTCGCGACCGCACACGACTCGCATACTCACCTCGCGAGCGTAGCGCTTGAAGCCGGACACCGTGTCTTCATCGAGAAGCCGCCCGCAGTGACGGCCGAGGATGTACATCGCCTAGCGGCTGGAATGCGTTCACATCCGGGCTCGGTTGAAATCGGATTCAACCGCCGCTACCATCCGCTCGTGCGCAAGGCGCGTGCCCGGCTATTGCGGGAATCAGGGCCTACCTCTATCTCGTGCATAGTAAAGGAATTGAACTTCGAGCCTGATCATTGGTATTTCTGGCCGAATCAGGCGACCCGGATTACCGGGAATCTTTGTCACTGGATCGACCTTGCGGTCTTTTTTCTTGAGGGGAGCCCGATGCCGGTTTCCCTAACCTTGACCCCACGTGTGCCGGGTACGGAAATTGGCAGTGATGAAGAGCGTGTCCTCACTGTTACCTTCGAGGACGGGTCCTTGTTGACAGTTCTCGGTACCACTCGAGGCGACGATATTCGCGGCGTTCAGGAGCAAATTGATATACGTCGCGGTCGTACTACGATCACTATAGATGATCTTTGGAAGTTGCGGATCCGATCAGGAGGAATCGAGCGTTATTCGAGAACTCTGTTCCGCAACAAGGCGCATACGGTCATGTACCGTGAGGCTCTCGGCAGGGTTGTGGCCGGCCAGCCAGCGGTGTACCCGGTTACCGACATGGTGGTTGTCTCCGCGATCCAGATTGCGGCGAGCAATCTGGCCCGTACGGATCAGCACATCGGGGATCTGCCGGACTGGCTTTCCCCGGAAGTTGCTGGCAGCCTCACCACCGTCGATCAGCATTAGAGTCAGGTCCGCTGGCGTCATGACCATGGCCAGGCGCGTTGACTGGCCGGCCGGGGGCCGACGACTGAAGTGGCCGGGCGCTGCGTCGATGAGGCGGGCTCGTACGCGCCGGCCCGCAGCCTCATCCTTTCCAGTGTTCGTCGTATCACCGCTACCTGCTCAGCGGTCGTATGTAATGGTTCCTCTACGCGGGGAACCGACGAGGCGATGGGCGAGGGGACATGAGACATGACGTCTTGGACGTCGAGGCCGGAAAGATCTGCTGCTGGGAAGCTCTCGTGGAGCCGTTGCTCTGGTAGGTGCACAGGCTGATGAGCACATCCGTCGCGACATACCGCCCGCACTCAAACGCGCGGTCGCTGGCGCCCGCCGACGCTTATGACCGCTCGGTACGACGCAGAGTCGGCATCACATGGAGTCTGCTGGTCCTCAATGTGCTGACCTTCGTCCCTCATGAGTCGGTCTTTCCGATCCCGTCGGCGGCCGGCAAGGCCATTACGCAAGCAGCCCTGCCCGCCGCGCTACTCGTGGCACTAACCCTGAATCGCCGGCTCCTCATACGTCCGAATGTCTTTCTCTGCCTGGTGACCCTGCTGGCCATAGAGGCAATCGTGACGTGCTTCACTGCCCAGTACCTCCGAAGTGCGGGGTACCGGACCTTCCGGCTCGTTGAGTTTGTCGCTGTGCTTTGGCTACTTTCGCCATACTGGGGTCGGCGTGACCTGCTCCTCGTACGCTGCCATCTGAAAGCAATGGCGGTGGTCTTGGGCTCGGTGCTTGTCGGCCTGATGCTCGGCCCCGGGCGTGCTCGACCGGAGGGCAGGCTCAGCGGTGCGATCTGGCCCATCCCGGCCACGCAGGTCGCGCATTACGCAGCGGTCACGCTGGGACTAGTGGTCGTGCTATGGCTCGGCGGTCACCGGCGTGGCCGAGCCACCATGCTCACCGTTGTGGTGACGGGCATCATCTTGATAATGACCCACACGAGGACTGCGCTCGTTGGCCTGATCGTTGGCTTGCTGATCGCTGGTCTCAGCATGATCGTCGTAAAGACGCGCGTGCGTAAGCTGTTCGCAATCGGCGGTGCGGTTGTATTGATCGCGGTCACGACGCTATCGAACATCATTATTAGCTGGCTCACACGTGGCGAGAGTGGGGAACAGCTCACCTCCTTGACCGGCCGGACGAAATTCTGGGGTCCGCTTCTTGCCTTTCCGCGCGACCGTTTTCAGGAAATCTTTGGTTTCGGTCTGTCAAATGACAGTTTCAACGGTCAGGCGATCGATAGCAACTGGCTCACCTCCTACCAAGATCAGGGACTCTTCGGGGTGGTCGTCTGCGCTGTAATACTGCTCTTCCTGTTCATACTCGCTTACCTTCAGCCAAGCGGCGTACGGCGTGCCATCGCCCTTTTCCTGATAACGTACTGCCTGATGGCGTCCTTCACCGAGGTTGGGTTCACCAACGCTTCCACTTACCTCTTGGATCTCACCCTCGCCGCATCGCTGCTTGTACCATCCGCTGTCAAGATGACGCAATATGAGGATTGATATTGTGCAGATAGGCTGCACAATGCGTCAATATGCATGCCATGACTGCTTACTTCGGCGATAGGATCACTCGGCATAGGCTAGTGAGCTATGTAGCTGCAGGCTGCCTGATAATCATTCTTATCGTTGTTGGCCTGTATGTTAAAGGCGGCAGTCTTGCCGCTAGCGGAGGTGCCGCAAGGGCGAAATCAAGCGGCCCTGGAGTGCCGGGAATCTGCGGTTACCCTATTCTCAAATCACCGTATAATTATGATGGTGCGGCCGGGGCTTACGCAAGCGGTACGGCTGGGCTGCCTACATACGGCCGGTCAGGCTCGGACTTTCCGCACGATACCGCGGGCGTAGTCCTTCCGGCGGGCACCCATAGCTATCCTTCTTACCAGCTCAAGCCTAATACCGTTTACTATCTGCTCCCCGGGCTGCATACCGGCAGCTTCATGGCAGACGAAAACGATTCCTTTGTCGGAGGCCTCGCCAGGGATCATGTGGCTACCGTCCTTTCTGGCAACTATTCTGGGCTGGAGTGGGCTATCGACTCCGACTCGAGTGACGGGGACGAAGCAGGCGTGCTGATCGAGTACCTTACCATTGAGAAATATCAGCCGAATGCTAATGCTGCCGCGGTAAATCAAGACTCGAACACCGGCTGGACCATTCAGTACAACACTATAACTCTAAACGTTCCGGGAGCCGGGGTTATCCTCGGTGCTGACAACCTGCTGAAGGACAACTGCCTTACGTTGAATGGCCAATACGGGTTCCAGTCAGAAGCGACAGATTCATGGGGCGTAGACGCGCTGACCGGTGGCCCGTACAATATTACGGTCAAAGACAATGAGATAAGCTATAACGATACTTGTGACTTTGAAGGCCTACTCAAGAATCCGGCAATCGGCTGGTCCAGTCATAACCCGGTGCCGTCACGCTACCGTAACTCTCGGTGCGGGGCGGTCGTGCCGGATGGTAATCAAGGGGGCTTTAAGCTCTGGCGAACTGATGGTGCAACCATTGTCGGCAACAATATTCACAACAACTGGGGCCCAGGCGGCTGGGCCGATACGGATAACGCCAACACTACATATAGGCGAAATACAATCAGCAATAATGATGGTCCGGCGATCATCGAGGAAATCTCATACAATTTCATGATCGCAGATAATTACCTAGCGGATAATGGCTGGGCCGAAGGAGTGTCCAACCCGGAGTTCCCTGTTCCCGCCATTTACATCAGCGAGAGCGGGAGCGACACGCGCTTCGGCGGTGTGCCGGGCTGCCCGGAAGCGTCCTGCTCTGATCAGAGCTCATACCGTGACCAGTCAGTTATTAGCGACAATATGATGCTAAATAATAGCGGCAATGTCTTTCTCTGGCAGAGCGCCAACCGTTTTTGTTCCGATGGGTCTGATGGTGTCTGCACGCTAGTCCGCGGGAGCAAGGGTGCCTTCACGCTGACGGGCTGCAAAGCCAATCTGGCCACTGCGACGATTAACAAGGATAATTATATTGGTAATGAAACTGGTCAACCAAGCCGCGATTGGTGGGATGGCTGCCTGTGGCGAACTGAAAACGTAGCTATTGCACATAATACGATCGACTTTAATCCCGCTAGGGTGGCGAACTGTAACCGCAGCGTCTGGCCTGATTGCGGGGCCGGCGGAATTTTCAGCGACTACGGCTCGATACCTCCGTACACCTCGGCGGGCATCGCTGTGCAGCTAACATTTTTTCAGAACGATAGATGGTCGGACAATACTTACAATGGTCCTTCCACATTCTATGCCTGGAACCAGGGAAATGGTAAGAGCCCGCTTAACTGGATTTACTGGAGCGGAAATCCTTCTAAGGGCGACCAGTGCACGTCACCGGGTAATCTGGCCAGCGGAGGGTGTACCGGCCCGTTTGGTCAGGACTCTGGGAGCACCTACAATGCGGGATCGCTCTAGGGTGCCCGTAGAATACGCAGAACGACACATGGGGAGAGCTGTGAGCAACTCGGCAAATGATGAGAGCTCCGCTCCTGGTGGCGCAGGGGATAAGCTTTATAAAAAGGATTTCTGGAGCAAGGAAAACCTCAAGTGTACTCAGCCGCATTTGCGCATGAAAAAGGCGGCTCGGCTTGTCAATAGATTGGCTCACGGTCAGGAACGTACGCTCCTCGATGTGGGATGCGGACCAGCAACCCTGATGACGCTCCTCGAGCCGAATATTCAGTATCACGGTATAGATATTGCTATACAACGTCCGGCGGCGAATCTCATTGAGGCGGATATCCTTGAAGCGCCCATCAGGTTCAATGACAAGCGGTTCGACATCGTCATCGCCCAAGGGGTATTCGAATACCTCGGAAACTTTCAGTCCCGGAAGTTTGCCGAGATAGCGCGACTTCTGAATGAGGACGGCATATTCGTCGTATCCTACGTTAACTTTGACCATCGCCGCTCAGGTGTATACTGGCCATATAGCAATGTGCAATCGCTCAATGATTTCCGCGAGAGCCTGGCGGGGTACTTTAAAATACATAGGTTTTTTCCATCCTCGTACAACTGGAATCATTGGGAGACTGGCAGGAAAATTCTCAAGCTTATTAACATGAGCATTAATGTAAATATCCCCATTATTGGCCGTCAATGGGCTATCGAGTATTTCTTCATTTGTTCTGCGCGCAGTCGAAGCGATCCCGATACCAAGCTCTAGCGGGCCGCGTGAGAGTTTTGAAACGAACTTCCAGAAGCTGGCGGCAAAAATCGCCAGATCAAGGATCGCTAGGGGCCGGCGATGGGTATACATCGGATTCCCGCATGGCCGCGCGCAGCTGCCACCACCCGTACAGGAGGCTAATCCATCCGGCGACCGCGGAGCCGTACACCGTTCCGGAGGCTCCCCCTGTCGCGGCGCCCACTAGTGCCAGGAAGGCGTATACTGCCGACGCGAAAATCGCCGTGCGCAAGCTTCGCCGTGAAGCGCCCAGAGCATGCAGGCCCGCCGCGTACCCAGTGTTAGCGCCCCAGCCTACGACGAAAAGCATCTGCGGCAGCACAAGTGGATAGGTAGGCCGCCAGATCGGGCCAAGCAGCCAGTTCCCGAATCCTCTCGGCAGCGCCACTAGCAGGATGATCCCCCATACCAGTCCCGCCACGCTAAGTCCGCCGCTAACCAGCATGCAGAACAACGGCAGACGCCGAGGCATGCGCTTCAGGACCCGAGCGGCCTCCGGAATGATGACCAGGGATATCCCGAGAAACAGAATCGACATGGGACCGAATAGAGTGGCGGACGCCTGCACGGAACCAAGAGTGGCCAGGCCTAGAATCAGACCGATGCCGTAGGCTCGCATTTGGTTTGCGCCGCTGCTGGTGATCCCCTCGGCAAGGTAGCGCCACCCGAGATCGCGATGCTGAGACACCCAGCTCCATATGTCAGCTGGCTTGGGCATGACCCCGGCCTGCCACGGGCCGATGGCGGCGCCGACCGCCGCCGCAGCACCCCAGACGAAAACGAACCAGAACACGTCCGCGTGATGGGTCATACGCAGGATCAGCAGGGCAGGAAGTAGGACTACGGCCCAGATCACGTCGTTGAGGAAGGCCTGGCTGCCACGTCCGAGAGCGAAGAACGCAAATCGCCAGCTGTCCTGCAGCAGTAGCCCGGGCAAGGTCAGTCCTAGTGCGAGGAAGGCCGCTCCGGCCGTCCCGCTCAGGGCCGCAGCCGCGGCCAGTGCAACGGCACCGCCGCCGAGGCCTACCACCGTCGCCGTGCCGGTGCAGCTGGCGACGGCGCGCCGCCACGTCGGCAGGTCAGTGCCGGTGAATCTGACTACCAGCGGGTCGGTGGCCAGGCCGCGGGACGCGTTGAGTACGAACCCGTAGGTGACGTAGGCCAGGCTGAATGCGCCAAACTGCACGGCGCCCAAGGCGTGGATGACAAAGATGCCGACCGCGAAGTTGGTCAAGCTGGATATCGCCTGGTCGGCGATGCCCCAGCTAAGACGGCGGACCGCCTGGCTTCGCAGCCGGTCGAAAACCACCGTCACGGACCTTAGCAGTGCCGGTCCGGCGGCGGTCTCTTGCTCGGCGCCTGCCTTAGCCGCCATGTGTGCCGTTTGGGTGGGTCACGTCCACATGGGGGATGCGGTTCACCAAAGCGCTAGCGGCTCTCTGGCCCGGACCGGGCACCCTGCGTCTGGAACTGTTCGCTGGTCTGCCGACGGAGCATGTCGTCGAGCAGACCGGCGGCTAGCAACTCGCGGATTCGCCGTAGCCTGACGAATCGCGATGAGGTGAATTCGTCGTAACTTAGGCCATGCTCGCCGTAAGCGCATGCGAGCTGATCGATGCCCGCGCGTACGGTCCAGCGCAAGCTCAGATCCGGGAAAGCCTCATCCAGCTTGGAGAAGTCGACCCGGTAGTTCCGCAGGTCAGGTCCAGCGCCATCGGCAAAGGAAAGCCTCGATCCGGGCACTGCCGCGCGGACCATCTCGGCGACGTCCCTGACCTGCAAGTTGTCAAGGGACCGCCCGACGTTGAACGCCTCGTTATGCACGAGCTCACGTGGAGCCTCAAGCATGGCCAAGAATGTGCGGCTGATGTCCTCCACGTGCACGAGCGGCCGCCATGGCGAGCCGTCACTTTCCAGCCTCACCTGACCGGTCGTCATGGCCACGGCGGTGAGATTGTTCACCACGATGTCCAGCCGAAGCCGGGGCGAGGCTCCGTACGCGGTGGCATTGCGGAGAAAGGTCGGGCTGAAACCGTCGTCGGCCAGCAGCGACAGTCCTCGCTCGGCCGCGACCTTAGTTTCTCCATAGGAGGTGACGGGAGACATGGGCGCATCCTCGGCGACGGCGTCGGAGCCCGCGGCTCCGTACAGGCTGCACGACGACGCGAAGAGGAAGCGCTCGACCCCGCTCCGCTTTGCCGTCCGGGCCAGGTGCAACGTCCCGTCGAGGTTCACCGAGTACGTAGCTCCCGGATTGAGGTCACCGAGCGGGTCGTTTGAGAGGGCGGCCAGGCAGAGCACCGCGTCATAGCCGACGAGTTGACCGACCGTAACGTCCCGGATGTCGAGCGGCGGCCGGTTGCCTATGTCATCCGGTCCGGGCCCGAGGTCGCAACCCTCATACAAGCCGAGGTCAAGTCCTTCAACCTCGTGCCCGGCCGCGCGCAGCACAGGCACGAGAACGGCCCCGATGTAACCTCGATCGCCCGCCACGAGAACTCTCATCGCTACCCCCAGTGTCAGGACCCGAGTCAGATCGGTCCCGGGAACAAGCCTGCCATCTGCAAGATCCGCGACGATCTGCTCCTGATACTTCCCGGTGCAGCCTTCATAGCATCACTGCCGGGAGGAAACCAAAAAAAGATGCTCGTCGTATCACGATCACCTGCCGGAGATCTTATGTAGGTGAAGCAACACCGGATCCTGATCATCGTCCAGAATCTTCCCGTACCCTTCGACCGGCGGGTCTGGCTAGAGTGCCAGGCCCTCGTGGCGACGGGCTACCGGGTCACGGTCGTTTGCCCAAAGGGGAGCGGTGATCCGGCGTATGAAGTGGTCGATACGGTGGAGCTGTACAAGTACCGGCCATATGCGCCCGGGGGTAGCAAGCTCGGCTTCATCGCCGAGTACGGGTACTCGTTCCTCGCGACCGCCTGGCTGACGCTCAAAGCAAGACGATCCGGCCGGTTCACCGTGATACAGGCCTGTAACCCACCCGACATCTTCTGGCCAATAGCCCTTGTCTTTCGGGCCCTCGAAGGCACTAAGTTCGTTTTCGATCATCACGACCTGTGCCCTGAACTCTATGAATCTCGTTTTCCTGACGGCCCTAAGCTGCCCTACAGGATGTTGCGCGCACTGGAGCGCAGGACTCATCGAACCGCGAATCACGTGATCTCGACGAACGACTCCTATCGTGATATCGCTATCAAGCGAAGCGGTAAGAAGGCCGCCGATGTCACGGTCGTCCGGACCGGACCGGATCCGCTGCGCCTTCGGCGTGGCCCAGTTGACCCTGCGCAACGCCGGGGGCGCCGGTTCCTTGCCGCGTACATCGGCGTCATGGGACCGCAGGACGGGGTAGATATCGTCGTGCGGGCCGCCGACATCGTGGTGCATCAGCTCCACCGCGAGGACATCGCGTTTACCCTGATCGGTTCGGGAGACTGTTTCGATGACCTAGTAGCGCTGCGTGATGAACTTAATCTGACGGGCTATGTCGAGTTTACCGGGCGCGCGCCGGATGAACTTGTCGGACGGGTTCTGTCCACGGCGGATGTGGGGCTTTCGCCCGATCCGAAAAATCCGCTTAACGACCTGTCAACGATGAACAAGTCAATGGAGTATATGGCATTCGAACTGCCGGTCGTTGCCTTCGATCTACGGGAGACTCGTGTATCGACGGGCGACGCCGCAGTTTACGTCACACCCAACGATGTGCACGACTATGCCGCGGCAATCGTAGAACTCATGGATGAAGAACCCAAGCGGACTCGGCTAGGCAAGCTCGGACGTATCCGCGTTGAACAGGAACTGGCCTGGTCCCACCAAGAGCGCGCCTATCTCGGTGTATATCAATGCCTGATCGATGGCGTCAGGACAGTTGAGCGAACCGGCAGCTGACTTGCGCAGGCTCGCGGAACGCTATTCAAGCAAAAAGGCAGCAGCGCACGCTAGAGGTGTGGTACCCGACGTGTGACTATTCTGCGTGGCGGCATAACTGACGAGGAAACGATGAAACAGATAGCGCAGAACTATAAATCAGGTGAGCTCACGGTCCTTGACGTGCCGGCTCCGGCATGCCGGCCGGGAGGCGTCCTCGTACAGTCGTTGTTCTCGCTTATCTCCACCGGCACGGAAATGATGAAGCTGGCCGAAGCCAAGATGTCCATGGTGGGGAAGGCCCGGGCACGCCCGGATCAGGTCCGTAAGGTCCTGGACACGGTCTCACAGCAGGGTGCGGTCGCCACCTACAAGAAGGTGATGACCCGGCTTGACTCCTACACCCCTCTTGGTTACTCACTGTGCGGCGTCGTAGTTGAAGTAGGACGTGGCGCCGAAGAGTTTCATGTCGGCCAGCTGGTCGCAGCGGCCGGCAATGAATACGCCTTGCACGCCGAGTACAACTGGGTGCCTGTCAACTTGTGCGCGGCGGTCCCGCCAGGTGTGTCGCCTGAACACGCTGCCTTTTCCACCGTTGGGACGATCGCAATGCACGGCGTGCGACGTGCGGAAACTCAGCTCGGTGACACGGCTTGCGTCATCGGTCTCGGCCTTGTCGGCCAGCTCGTGGTGCGCCTTCTCATCGCCGGAGGGGTTCGTGTCATCGGTATAGATGTGATTGAAGAACGTTGCCGGATCGCTGAACAGGCTGGCGCAGTAATGTGCGCGGCGCCTACGGACGAGGGCATGGCCGCCCTGAAGAGCTCGCTTGATGAAATCACCTCCGGGCGCGGGGCCGATCATGTCTTCCTGGCCGCGGGCGGGTCGTCCAATGAACCGGTCGAGACCGCCGCTAAGCTGGCCAGGGACCGCGCCCGTATCATCGATATCGGCAAGACCCGCTTGGACCTGCCTTGGAATGCCTACTACGACAAGGAACTCGACGTCCGGTTCTCGAGGTCTTACGGCCCCGGGCGGTACGACCCACGGTACGAAGTCGAGGGCATCGACTATCCGGTCGGCTATGTCCGCTGGACCGAGCGTCGTAATCTGGAGTGCTTCCTCGATCTCATCGCGCATAAGGACATCGAGGTCGAGACGCTAGTCTCGGGTGTCTTTCCGATGGAAAACGCGAGCGATGTCTACGCCGATATGTCCTCAGGCGCGCTCAAGGCCGTCGGCGTTCTCCTGGAGTATCCGGCTCCCCCCGCAGACATCCAGCCCAAGGCAGCGACGAGCATAGTACGCGCCAACCCTGCGCCCGCGCCGCGCGGCGGTAGTGACGGGCGGCTATCGATCGGGTTCATCGGCGCGGGTAACTATGCGTCAGCCATGCTGCTGCCCGGGCTGGCCAAGCTGCAGACCGCTCACCTGGCGCATGTTGCGACGAATCGGTCACTCTCGGCGGTTAACGCGCAGCGGCGCTTCGGCTTCACCACGGCTTCCACGGATGCTGACGCGGTGCTTGACGATAAGACCTTGGATGCGATCTTCATCGTGACACGTCATCACACGCATGCGAACCTGGTTTGCCGCGCGCTCGAGACCGGGAAGGCGGTATTCGTTGAAAAACCCCTCGCGCTGACTCGTGAGGAGGTTGACCGAATAGTCGAAGTCATCGCGGCCACGGGCAACGACCGTCTGATGGTGGGGTTCAACCGGCGCTTCGCGCCGTTGCTCACCTCCATGAAGTCAGAATTCGGCCCGGCCAGCGCTAACGCGGTGACGCGCTACCTGGTCAGTGCAGGATCACTGGCTGCCGATAGCTGGTACGCCAACGATGCTCTGGAAGGAACGCGGTTTACTGGCGAGGGTGGTCATTTCATTGACACCTTGAGCTGGTGGGTAGACAGCCTTCCCGAGGAGGTTTACGCCGTTCAGGGCCCGGAAAAGGATGACGTCCAGGTCACCCTACGGTTTGAGAACGGTGTTAGCGGTACGGTCACCTACGTCACGGGAGGTAACGCGCGCTTCCCGAAAGAAACGCTTGATGCCGCCGCAGGTGGCTACAGTGCGCGGCTCGATAATTTCAGGAAAGCCACGGTCTGGGCCGGACGGCGCCAGAACAGCACGCGGGCCAGGGGAGGTCAAGACAAGGGGCAGAATGCAGAGCTCGCAAAATTTGTCGATGCCTGCCTGACTGGGGCGCCGATGCCTATTACGGTCGAGTCTCTTGTCGCCACCACGCGAGCGACCATCGCCGTGCGCGAGAGCCTGTTGAGCCGGCGGCCGGAGCGCGTGTGAGCACCACCCAGACCTCGCGGCTCGGTTGGTACGCGCGCCGGGTGGCCAGGATGTCACCCGCAGAGATGGCGTGGCGCGCGCGCACCCAGACGCTCCAGGCAGCATGGTCGTTCCGGCAGGTTAAGCCAGGGCAGCGCACCACGACCGCGGCACCACCGGGCGAACGCCGGTTTACATCCGTCTTGCCGTCGGCTATCGCAGGCCAGGTGCCTGAAGGCGCTAGGACGGCCATTCTTGCCAGCGCAGACCGTCTTCTGCGTGGTGAGTGGGAAGTGCTGGGTGTGCCCAGGACCGACCTAGTGCGGCCTGACTGGTTCTACGACCCGGTGACCGGGCGCCGATCAGCTCCCGGCCGGTATGCCTTCCGCGTCGATCACCGCTCGGAAGACCAGATCGGCAACGCTAAGCAGGTCTGGGAAGTCTCACGCCTGCAGCATCTGACCCTCCTGGCCACTGCATGGTTCCTGACGCATGAAGAAAAGTATGCGCATCGAGTAGCCGACCACCTGCACTCCTGGTTCCAGGAGAATCCCTTCCTTTCGGGAGTTCACTGGACGAACGGTATAGAACTCGGCATCCGCCTCATCAGCCTGGCCTGGATCAGGCGGCTCCTCGACGAGTGGGTCGGCGTAGCTGGCTTGTTCGAAGATAATGCGCTCGCCCTACAGCAGATTCGCTGGCACCAGCAGTACCTCGCCGCCTTCCCCAGCCGAGGCTCATCGGCTAACAACCATGTAGTCGCCGAGGCAGCCGGGCAACTTGTGGCTAGCTGCGCCTTCCCGTGGTTCCGAGAGAGCGAAGGCTGGCGGCGCAAGTCGGCGCGGCTGCTCGAACGTGAACTCATCCACAACACCTTCCCGTCAGGTATCGGCCGTGAGCTCGCCTCGGACTACCAGTGCTTCATCACGGAACTCGGGTTTCTCGCCGCCGTGGAGGCCGAGGCGAGCGGTCACCCATTGAGCGCCATCGCCTGGGAGCGCCTAGGCGCGATGGCAGATAGCGCGGCGGCCCTGGTCGATCAGGAGTTGCGGCCGCCCCGCCAAGGTGATTCCGACGAAGGCTGCGCACTGCTGCTCGATGCTCCAGCCGCCAACCGCTGGCCGTCGTTGCTAACCCTCGCCGATGCGCTAATCGGTCGGCTCGATTGGTGGCCCCGGCCGCCGGCCGATGCGGGCGGTTCAATTATCGGTGCGCTGGCGGGTGTCAAGCACCACGTAGCAGGCAGACCCAGCCAACGGCCATCGCGATTCGCTGACGCGGGAACAACGCTGCTGCGCACGGCAGGCGACAAAGAGATCTGGTGCCGATGCGATGGCGGTCCGCATGGTTTCCTCAGTATCGCCGCTCATGCTCACGCTGATGCCCTGTCAGTGGAACTGCGTTACGGCGGTGTAGACATCCTTGCTGATCCCGGTACCTACTGTTATCACGGCGAGCCTGCGTGGCGGTCATATTTCCGGTCGACGATCGCGCATAACACCGTCGAACTCGGAGGACGGAGCCAATCCAGCGATGGTGGCGCTTTCATGTGGGTCAGCCAGGCGAATGCCCGCGAAGTTGAGGTTATTGACGACGGCGACATCGCTCGATGGACGGGTGAGCACGACGGGTACGCCTCTCTCAACCCGCCTGCGTTGCACCGTCGTTCAGTCCTGCTTGACCGGGCGTCGCGCAGTGTTGACATTATCGACGAGATCGATGGTGGCAGTCACGAGCTCCGTATGGCCTTCCACTTCGGCCCTGAGATTCAAGTGGAGCTCGAAGAGTCAGGTGCGCTCCTGCGGTGGTCCGGAGCATCCGCCCCCGAAATGGCGCGGCTGGACCTGCCGGTTGGACTGCTGTGGAGCTTGCACCGAGGCGAGACGGACCCTATCCTCGGTTGGTACTCGCCCGGTCTAGGACGCCGCGTTCCTGCCTTCAGCCTCATCGGCTGCGGTCGTTCTGCGCCAGGCGCCCCGCTCGCGACCCGGCTGGAATTCAGCGAGGCTGACGGATCACCGAAGGTCGGCGTTTCTCGTCGCCCCATATCATGGTGTTCATCCGACGCTCGGCCGGACAAGGCGCCGGGGATCCAAGCGGAGGCTAGATGAGTCAGCAGACCCCGAACCTGCGCACGTTCCTGCAAGTAGTGTGGCGGCACAAGACCCTGGTGGGGATCATGACGGCCCTGGGCCTTCTGATCGGTGCCGCCTTCGCCGTGCTCAACCCTCCGGCGATAACGAGTAACGCGCTTGTCATGCTCCCGCAGTCCGCACCGAGCATACAGACTCAGGTCGTGATCGCGAGTAGCGATCCTGTCCTTTCCGCCGCGGCGCCAAGCATAACTCCTACCATGTCGGTCGATGACCTGCGCAGTAAAGTCAGCGTCAAGAGCCTGACGTCCTACGTGCTCTCGGTAAGCGCCACGAGCACTACCGCCGCCCAGGCAGAAGCGATTGCCAACGCTGTCGCCAACAGCTATATCAACTACGTCGGTTCCGGACGCCTAATCCAGAATGTGCCAGCACGAGTACTTGAGTCTGCCACGACCGCGACAGGGACGAAACCACTAGAAAGCCTGATCATCTACGGATTTTCAGGCGCCTTGCTCGGGGTAGTAATAGGAGCGATCGCGGCAATAAGGATCGACCGGAAAGATCCCCGGCTCAGGGAGCGGGATGATATAGCAAATTCGCTTGGGGTGCCCGTTATCGCTTCGATCCCGGTCGATCATCCTACCAATGCAGAAGACTGGGCTAAGCTCCTGCAGGACTATCGGCCAGCGGTGGTACACGAATGGCATCTGCGCAAGCTTCTGAAGCAGCTCGGTGTACTCAGTGCCAACCTGAATAACGGCAGCGACGGCGATGCCCGGTCAATCGCGGTCTTGTCGTTGTCCTCCGATGCGAGGGCTTTGGCTCTCGGTCCCCAGCTGGCGGTCTTCGCCGCCTCCCTCGGAATTTCCACGGAGCTGGTCATTGGTCCGCAGCAGGACACGAACTCCGTAGCTTTCCTCCGCACCGCCTGCGCGGCGGCCTCGCCAGCATCATCGAAAAGTCCGAACAGGCTGCGGGTCACGGTAACCGATGACAGTAACGTCGCCGGGAAGCCAGGTGTCGCGCTGGTTGTGGTGGTAGTTGTTGTCGACAGTTCGAATCCGCGCGTACCAGCCACAGTGCGCACGAGGATCAACCTTCTTGGCGTTTCGGCCGGGGTCGCCAGCGCAGAGCAGCTGGCCCGGGCCGCCGTTAGCGCGGCCGCAGACGGCCGAAATATCACTGGGATCCTTATCGCGGACCCCGAGCCGACTGACCGCACCACCGGCAGCGTTCCCCAGTTGGTTCGGCCGGCGGCATACCGGCTGCCGACGCGCCTGAACGGCATGACGGAGATCAAACGGTGAATGATCCCGATGAGACGATGATCTTTCCGCTGACCCTTGGCGACGACGTGCCGGAAAGGTCCGCAAGCTATGAGGATTTCACCGCTGATGAGGAACGTCCGGAAGCCAACCCTGTAACGGGACTGGTCAGCCTCGGATTTATCACCGCTGCTTTGAAGCGCAAAGCCTGGGTTTGGTGCGTGACGGCCGTGGTTGGCCTAGTGCTGGGTTGCGGTTTGTACGTAAAGTTCCCGGCGCCTTACCAGGCCTCCACCTCGCTCTTGCTGACGAACGTGCCCACTGAGGGGCCGGCCGACGCGATGGCAACTAACGTGGCCCTAGCTCAGAGTCCCACCGTTGCCGGGCGGGTGATCGCGGACCTGCGGTTGCCTCTGACCGTCACTGGCTTCCTCGCCACATACACCGTCCTCGGGGTTACCGACGAAGTACTTACCATCACAGTCAGCGCTCCATCAAGCACTGCGGCGGTTGCCCGGGCGAGCGCTCTGGCGACGGAATTCCTCCGGTTCCGCACGAGCACACTACTGGCTCAGCAGCAACTTTCGATAAAGGCTCAAGAACAGCAGATCAGTCAGACCCAGCAGTCTCTTAATTCTATTGACAGCCAGATACGTTCAGTCCAGCAAAAGATATCGACTCAGCCGGATTCAGCTACACTTCAGGGCACGCTCCGCAGTCTGCGCGCGCAAGGCAACCGCATAAGCGGCGTGCTCACTGCACTCCAATCCACGGAGAGCACGAACCAAGCTAGCATACAATCGAGCACGGCGACGGTGATAGCAGGCAGCGAAGTTATCAACCCGGCCATTCCGCTTCACCACTCGCGACTTAAATATGCGCTCGAATATGTCGCGGGAGGGCTTGTCCTTGGCTTGGCGCTCGGCATGGGAATTATCGCTGTGCGGGCATTGGCGTCTAGTCGCCTGCGCAGCCGTGATGATATTGCGGAAGCACTTGGCAGTTCCGTTAAGCTCAGCGTCGGTGCCGTGCGCGCTGGTCGTCGGCTTCGACCAGGCCTAGCGCCGTCAAGTAGTCCTAACATGCGACATATCGTCGGATTTCTGCTCCGTTCCATTCCGAGGAGTTTGCGAGGTCCGGCTGGTCTGGCCGTGGTGGCTGTGGACAACGAGCAAGTAGCGGCGGCTACGGTCGTGTCGCTGGCGATAACATACGCCAGCCGGGACAAGAAGGTGGTGCTGGCTGATCTGTCCGGCGGATACCGTGCTGCGCGCCTGCTGGGGGTCAAGAAGCCTGGTGTGCACGCGACCACCAAGAAGGGTGTGAACCTGATAGTAGCTGTGCCTGATCGTGATGACATCGCACCTGCTGGTCCACTACGGAGCAGCAAAATGCCCGGACCCGCGAGTGAGGCGGTGATGGATGCTTGCACCTCTGCGGACCTCGTGCTCTCCCTTGTCACCCTCGACCCCGCATTTGGTGGAGATCACCTAGCTACATGGGCGACCGACGCGGTCGTCATGGTGACAGCCGGGCACTCGTCGGCAGTCAGGGTACGCGCCGTTGGCGAGATGGTGCGTCTTGCCGGAACGCGGCTGTCCTCTGCCATCGTGCTAGAGGCGGACCGAGGTGACGAAGGCCTCGGCGTGGCATATGCGGAAGAACATACTTCGGTAGCCAGTCCGAATTAGGACGTATATTATGGGGCTGTCCGGCTTTTGTTTCCCTGCTGTTAGTTCATATAGTACAAGAATTCACCGTTATTGCGCCGCGTCGGCTACTCGCCTAAAGGGCAGATTCGTGCCATGCGAGAACGCAACTAGGAAATGAGATTTAGGAATACCCGCGCCTATGCGGACAGCCAAGGCAGGTTTTCACAGTACCGGTCGCGAATCTTTATCGCAGCAGTAGTCTTGATCGCAGCTTTCAGCGTTGCTACCGCTCGCCTAATAATCTGGCCGGCGCAAGGAATGCCAGCTCGGGTAAGCGCGATCGTGATGCTGGCGGGCCCAGAAAATCGGCTCCCAGTAGCGTTGCAGCTTGCCCGTGAACACCGTGCGCCGATACTTGTTGTCTCGCGCGGCTGGATGGGTTACGGAGGCCCGTGCCCGCAGATGACGCCGGGGGTAAAGCTTGTCTGCTTCGATCCGAACCCGGGCGACACCCGCGGCGAGGCGGAGTTCGCGGGTCGGCTCGCGAATCGCTATGGTTGGCGCTCGGTGGTTTTGGTGACCGCTCGCGGGCAGGACACGCGCGCGAGAATTCTGCTCCGCCGTTGCTTCAGCGGCTCAATTTACGTGGTGACGACGCCGCTGCCCTGGTATGACATGCCTGATCAGATCGCCTATCAGTGGGCAGCCTTGGCTAAGGCACTATTGTTGCATCGCGCCTGCTAGCCACCGGAATGCGAACTTGCAGGCAGGGCGGGGCGTGCCCAAGCGCTCCCACCGCTCGTATTCTGCTCCCTGTATAAATACCTATCCGAGCAAAAAGGACCGAAGCCGGGGAGCAACTATATCGGCGTCGAAGTCCCGGAGGAATCGCTGTCGCGCTGCACTTGCTGCCATCAATCGCGCTGACTCGGAGTCGAGCAGTTCAATCAGAGTTGCGGCCGCCTTGGCGGGATCGTCAAGCGACCAGAACCGCCCCTCCACGCCGTCGTCGCACAGATCATAGATAGGTGGCAGGTCGCCCGCCACAATAGGGAGACCGGCGGCCATCGCCTCGATGATCGCCAGTGGCGCGACCTCAGCGTGTGCTGCGTGGACGTATGCCCGGTAACGTGGCAGGAAGTCTCGTACGTCGGGTCGGTAGCCGTGAAAGCGGACCTGTTCTTCCAAATCCAGGGAGCGGGCCAGTCGCAGAAGGCTCTTTCGGAGTGGCCCCTCACCGAAAATGTCGAGGTTGAATATTTTTCCGTTGCGCTTGGCAACTGCCAGCACCTCAAGTAGGTAACGGTGGTTTTTGTTAGCATCGAGCCTGCCCGTAGTGACAAGGTCTCCGAGCAATTCGTCGCTAAGTTCAGAGCACGGTGGCGCCACAAAGTTGCCAATGACGGCAGATGGTACCTGGGCGGCTTCCGGCAACCAGCTCAAAAGCGCCTTTTGCGCCCATCGGGAAACATATACGATGCTATCAACCTGGAGGATTGCCTCCTGTTCGGCTCGCCGGATAGCGCGAAACACCCTCCCATCACGTTTGAGTTCTCTACCAGGTTCAGCATATTCATCTGCCTGCGAAATCCGAAAGTGAACCGCCATAGCTACGCGCTGGTTTGACCCTCGCCTCGCACGCAGCGCGGCCCTGGCTTCCATCGGTCCCTGGGCGTAAATAACGCAGTCGCCTAGCCCAGCGAGACGAGTTCGCAGCGCGTTACGGAGGAACACTTCATGCCAGTACCTGTACCAAACGACGCTGGCGGGCCGGTTGAACCACTTCAATAGCAGGCGAGGCGCAAAAATCGGGTAAGTAAGCGGTCGACACCATGAGAACGGCGTTACAAACGTCGTGGCTATGCCGCATTTCTCAAGGTAATTGCATAGCTCGCGTACATGTGTGTGCACGCCCGTTCTGCCGCGCTCTGGGAAGATTGTCGCGACTACTAGTGAAGGAGCAGCCACGTCGTCAGAACTCACATCTACAGAGTGGACATCTAATATTTCTACTGCTCATTTGATACGAATGATGAATCGGTGTAACGACCGAAATGCTGTCCTGGCCGACCGGCATCACGCCTGTCACCCGCCATCTGGTGATGCAATCGAGCCGCTCGTCGGTCGCTGTGAGCCACTGCCCATCTAGGTGCCCCCAAATCTACCTACCTGAACACGAGGCGGGAGTCCCGGAGGCCCTCGCTCACGTCAGTAGCTTCATCGCGTCGGATAGTGACGGAGCGAGCCGATCCCGCTCTGACATTATAGTGACAGGAAGTGGCCAGGAGATAGCTAGGACCGGGTCATTAAACGCTATCGATACATCTTCGGCCGGGTCGTGGCTGCGATCAATGCGATAGGCGACGTCTGCAGGGTCGGTAAGGGCTTGAAACCCGTGGGCGCAACCCGCCGGTACATACAGCGAAGCCTGTTCGTGGTCATGGAGCTCGAAGCTTTCCCAGTTGCCGTAGGTCGGCGAAGCGGGTCGCAGGTCCACGACCACATCGAAGATAGCTCCATAGGAGCATCGGACCAGCTTCGCCTCACCGTCACCGCGACGTACATGCAAGCCTCGTATCACGCCCCGTGCTGAGCGAGAAAGGCTGTCCTGCCTGAAGGCGGCAGTGTTGATCCCCACCTTAGTCATGGCGTCCGCATCGAATGTACGGCAGAAGAAGCCCCGCTCGTCCAGGTGCGGTGTGGGCCGAAACAGCAACGCGTCGGTGATGCGCGGTACTCGCTCAACATTCACGAGATATAACCTACCTCACATGCATGACACCGTGCCTGCCAAGGCTGCCGTCTGCCGCATCCCCAGGGACATGGACCCAGTCCCTGCCTATCTTCGCCCGCATATTACGCAAGGTCCGCTGGCAAGCTTGCCAGAAAGCTGGTAGTTTTTTATACCAGGTATAATAAGAGATTCTCGAGTTTGAGCCAATAATGGCTGATGCGTTGAATCGAATGGATCTGATAAGTGTTCATAATTGTAAAGCAAGACTAAGTCTCGGATGGCTTGTCATTGCTGAACAGTTCCAAAATTCCGTAGCCTATTTGAACGCCTTCCGGATTCCCCGGCTACGGGATCTGGCTTTTAGGGTTAGAGACTCTCCTTCCGGTCAGCCGTCCCCGTCCGACCCGGGACTGGTCCGGCGGCCCGCCCCGCTCTGCTACAGCGGCGGGGTGAGTTCATTCGCTGCTAGCAGCCTGAGCTGCGGTTCGTCCGAGTTCTTACCGAAGTATGAACAGTGAGTACATTGTTGTAACTCCGAGACCTTTGGTCCCAGCCTGCGCTACCGTGATCCGTTATGAACGTCCTGAAGGTCGTGCCACTGGTGGTCGTGGCCCTGCTTGCTGTCGGGTGCCGCAGCGTTGCTACCGGCGGCCCTGGGATAGCGGTAGGTACCGCCATGGCCACGACGTCGCGGGGTAGTTCGACGCCGTCGCCGTCGAAGGGGACCTCGGCGCCCATGCCGGCGCACGGGACGTCGACGCCCGTGCAGAGCACCTCGGTGCCTACCGCGTCTGCGAGCACCTCGGCGCCCACGCCGGTGATCACTACGCCCACGCCAGCGCCGGTGACCGCTACGGCCACGCCAGCGCCGGGTGTCAGCTCGTCATCCGCGGCCCCGTCGCCTAGCACCAGCTTTGCGTGGTGCAGCAGTGCCCCGTTCGGTACCGAGAGCACCTCAGACGGGTTCCTCCTGTACAACAACGAGTGGAACACCGCTGCGGCCGGGCCGCAGACCATCTGCGGGAACTCCGGTGCCAGCTGGCAGGTCACCTCGACCCAGGGCGGGCCTGACGCGACCTCGGTCAAGACCTACCCGTCGGTGCAGAAGAACTACCCCGACGAGCCTGTCGGTCAGTTCACGTCGATGACCAGCTCGTACGCCGAGTCGATGCCCTCCAGCGGCGATTTCGAGGCCGCCTACGACATCTGGCTGAACAAGCTGTCCAAGGAAGTCATGTTCTGGGTCGACAACCACGGGCAGACCCCGGCCGGGACCAGGCAGGGCACCGTCACCCTAGGTGGCCTGACCTGGACCCTGTACGCGACCGGCGGCGGGTACTGGGCGTTCGTGCTGGATCACAACGCATCCTCGGGAACGGTCGACCTGGCGGCCG
>Ga0302324_100003046_pt1 | contig 37990 bp, 29 predicted proteins | sample Palsa_T0_1_FD_201949 | JGI IMG/M metagenome (GOLD analysis project Ga0302324, IMG submission 201949) | Peat permafrost microbial communities from Stordalen Mire near Abisko, Sweden - Palsa_T0_1 | ecosystem: Environmental > Terrestrial > Soil > Palsa > Peat permafrost | place: Sweden: Abisko... | reverse complement strand
AAAACCCCCCCCCCGCCCTAGGCGCCCCCCCCCACCCCCACACCCACCCCCCGGGCCCACCTTGGCCACGCGCGCGTTACATTTCCGGCGCCGCCGCGCCGCGTTGTACCAACGCCCCGCGGCTCTTGGCTGAGGTGCGGCTCGCGAGTCGCACCTGTCAGGATCGCAAGCCGCGCGTAACCTTCCTCGATTCGCGGAGAATAACCCTGTCGAGTCGCAAAACGTCAATCTCGCGACCGCGCGGGACCGCTGAAGGCGCGGACTCGCGAATCTCAACTGCCGGGAGCTCTGCAAGATCGTGAGGGCGCGCCCATTCACAAATTTCGTCTCGCGAGTGTTCGAGTCCCTGCCGCGCCTGCAATGGCTCCTGGCCCTCGGCACGCGGCTCTTCGTCGGCTATTTCTTCATGGATTCCGGATGGGGCAAGGTCCATAACATGGACCAGTTCATCGCCAACTTCAAAGGTTGGGGCTTCCCCTTGCCGGTGCTTACCGCCGGACTTTGTGCCTACACCGAACTGATTGGCGGCGCACTCACCATCGTTGGACTGGGCACCCGGTTCGTCAGCCTGGCCCAGATGATCAACATGCTCGTGGCGATTCTCGTGGTGAATCTCAAGGACGTTCATTCGCTTGACGACTTCGCGCTCCTGGATGAGCCGATGTATCTCCTCATTTATGCATGGCTGGGAATGTACGGACCGGGTTGCCTTAGCCTCGACGCTCTCATCAAGCGCTTCATCGCCACGCCGCAGATATCATCGAAAGGATCTCCCGGAACTCGCGAACCGAGGCGCGCAGATGCCTGAATGTTGCGGCTATTTCTTCAGCCCGAGGTCGCCCGAAGCGTAACGAGCTAACGAGTCGCGAGTCGCGCAAAGCAGAGTTTCAGCCTCCGTTGGAACTTTAAGACCATCGTCCCCCCTGACTTCTGTCCGTGGTTGCTGCGTATTCTCGCGATGACGGTTATCCTTTAGCCCATGGCGCTATTCAGGCGGCGTAACCGCGAGACCCAGCCCATCCGAAAACCCGTCTCGATCGAGGATGGGGAACGACTGTTCACCGACTTTTACCATCATCTGCTGACCTCCTCGTGGCCTGCGCTGATCCTCCAGATCTTCATCGTCTTCATCGGCGCCAATCTGATTTTTGCACTGGCCTACTACCTCGATGGCGGTATCGAGAACGCCCGTCCCGGCTATTTCTCAGACGACTTCTTCTTCAGCGTCGAGACCATCGCGACCATCGGCTACGGCAAGTTGTCGCCGGTTACCATCGGATCGCAACTGATCATGAGTCTCGAGGCGCTCTGCGGCCTGATCAATTTTGCGCTGATCACCGGCCTCATCTTCGCGAAGTTCTCGCGTCCGACCGCGCGCGTCCGCTTCAGCCGTATCGCCGTGATTTCGAAACGCGATGGCATCCCAAGCTTGATGTTCCGGATGGCGAACGTGCGATCGAGCCAGATCGTCGATGCGCAGATTCACCTCGCCTTTTCGCGCGACGAGCGCACCCGCGAGGGCGAATACGTGCGCCGCTTCTATGACCTCGACCTGGTGCGCTACCGCAACGCGATCTTTGCCTATTCGTGGACCGCGATTCATCAGATTCAGCCTGGTAGCCCCTTTTATGGCGCTACCTCGGAGGAATTTCTCAAGGCTGAAGCCAACCTCACCGTGTCGCTGACAGGCTTCGATGAGGTCTTTTCGCAAACCGTCTATGCCCGCTATACCTACAAGGCGATAGACATTATCTGGGGCGCGCGTCTGGCCGATATAATCGACGAACGTGCGCCGATCGCGGAACGCTTCGACTTCAGCAAGTTCGACCAGTACGAGGCGGCTGATCAGCCGCTATGGAGTCAGGAGAGCGCGTAACGGCCGCTCTGTGCGAGTATCGCGACTAGATTAGGCATACGGTATCGATCACCAATGCAACGCAGAAATCCCGGCCCATTCGAGCCCATCATCTACGTTATCCAGACGCCCGCGTTCTTCCGCATTGTGGGGATCGGCGGCCTGATACTCTTCACCCTCGTGTTCCTGGCCAAAGCCGCACATCACAGCGCGGGCGCCTTCGTCGTCGGCGTACTTTTGCTCGTCGCCTTATGGACAGAGTCCAGTCTCACGGTATGCCGCCGATGCCGCCATTTCGGCACCTGGCATTGCGGCGGGCAGGCGAAACTAGTGGCGCGACTGTTCACGCCGATGCAGTCCGGAATCGGCCAGACGCGCGCGATGGTCCATTTCGCTCTGATCGCTGCCTACCTGCTATACGGCCTGTTCTGGACGTGGCACGGGGTCGCGAGCGGGATCATCTTCACGATTTGGGCAGCGCTGTTCATACTCAGCACCATCCCAGCCGACGGCTTTTCGTGGCGCTCGGCTTCGCGCACTACTCAGGCCGCTTAAGCGGGTGCGTTGGCACGGGTGCGATGCGCCGTGGCAACATCTTCTTAGCGGCGTGGATGTCGGGCTGAAATTTGCTCGAATATCAAAGGAACTGAACATGGAAATTGGATGGATTGGGACTGGCATAATGGGTGCCCCGATGGCGCGCCGGCTGCTCAAAGGAGGCCACCATATCCGCGCCTATAATCGCTCGGCCGAGAAAGCGCGTGTCCTCGCTGCCGACGGAGCCTCCGTTGCAGCCGACGCTGCCGAGGCGGCGCGCGGCGCAGATGTGGTCTTCATCATGGTGTCAGATACCCCCGACGTTGAAGGCGTGGTCGCGAAGATCGAGCCGGCGCTGGCGAAAGGCCAGATCGTGATCGACATGAGCACCATCGCGCCGGAGGCCGAGCGCACCATCGCCGCGCGTCTCAGCAAGGCGGGGGTGGAGTATCTCGACGCGCCGGTTTCGGGAGGCGAGACCGGAGCTATCGAAGGCACGCTAGCGATCATGGTCGGCGGCGCGGAAGCGGCCTTCAATATTGCGCGGCCGTTGTTCGACCTGATGGGCAAGCGCGTAACGCTGATGGGTCCTGCGGGCGCGGGTCAGACCACCAAGCTCGCCAATCAGATCGCAGTCGCCGTCACGCTCGAGGCCGCGGCGGAAGCGCTGCTCTTCGCGCGGCAGGGCGGTCTCGATCCCGCGAAAGTGATCGAAGCGATTGGCGCCGGCGCAGCAGGTTCGTGGCAGTTGAACAATCTCGGACCCAAGATCGTCGCGGGCGATTACAAGCCGGGCTTCTTCATCGAGCTGATGCGCAAGGATCTGCGGCTGGTAGGCGAGGCCGCCCAGGAAAATCGGCTGACCTTGCCGGGGTTGGCCCTTGTCACCTCGATGTTCAACACCGCGAGCGCCCTCGGCCATGACCGTGACGGCACGCAGGCCGTTGCCGCCGCCCTCGACAGGGTTGCCCTGCTGAAGTAGTTGGAGTTTAACCACGACCGAAATCCGGGAAAGTCCCGGCTTTGGAGGCTTTGCCATGTCCAGTGAACCTCGCGACCTGATCGCCGATCGCCGCGACGGCGTGCTCTACCTCACGATGAATCGGCCCGACAAGCTCAATGCATTGAGTGATCAGATGATCGCCGGCCTGCTCGAAGAACTTGGCCGTGCGGCTCACGATCGCGAAGTGGGCGCGGTGGTGCTGACCGGTGCGGGCCGCGGCTTTTGCGCGGGCGGCGATATCGGCCGGATGCGCGAGCGCAACGAAGGCGGCGTCTCGAACGGCGGCGCGCAAACCGCCTCTGCGTCGGCGGGAGAAGCGGGAATCCAGACGCGCATCAGCTCGTTGCGCCGGTCGGAAGAGGTCAGCCTCCTCCTCCACGAGATGCCCAAAGTTACCATCGGCGCGATCAACGGGCCCGCCGCCGGCGCAGGCCTGAGTATCGCGCTCGCCTGCGATATCCGTATCGCGTCCGACGCCGCGCGCTTCGGCACCGCGTTCGCCCGCGTGGGCTTCTCGGGAGATTTCGGCGGCACCTATCTGCTCACCCAACTGGTCGGCACCGCCAAGGCCCGCGAACTCTACTTCACCGCCGAAGTGCTCGGGGCGGAAGAAGCGCTCAAGCTCGGCATGGTGAACCGCGTGGTGCCCGCCGCAAACCTTACCGACGAAGCAAGCGCATTCGCGAAGCGGATCGCGTCGGGCCCGACGGTCGCATTTTCCTACATGAAGGCACATTTGAACCTGGCGCTGAAATCCGATCTGCGCACTATCCTCGATCGCGAATCTTACGGCCAGACGCTGACTGGCCTCACCGAGGACCACAAGGAAGCCGTCAAGGCGTTCCTCGAAAAGCGCGAAGCAAAGTTCAACGGCCGCTAACGCACTTCGTGGACTCGTTAGCTCGGCTCGCAAGCTCGCTAGTGTTACCCCAATGGGAAGTCTGAAACCTTGGTAAGGTTTCAGAAAAAGGCTTTAAGTTACAGTGTTCTTTCACCACTGGGCTGCGCGCCGTCATCGGCGCGCGCGCAGCGTCACTTTTGCGGGGTTGGCTATCGCTGCCGGTTGCCATCTGAAATAATTTCAGCCGGTGGCCACAGCAGTATCATTGGAACAAGTAGCGACTGCGCTCGCCCAGGTAACTTATCCCGGCTACCAGACCGATATCGTATCTCTCGGGTTGGTGGAGGGAATCACGCCCGCGGCAGACGGCGGATACGCGATCACACTGCGCAGCGGGACTGACCGCGAGGAGATCCTGCGCGATCTCGCCTCGAGGATTCATCAAGCGCTCACGCACGAACTTGGCGTGCCGAAGGTCGAGTTCAAAGTGCGCAAGGTCGAGCCCGAATTGGGCGAGAAGACCGGCAAGGTGCGGCTCGAAGGCACGCGCTTTATCGTAGCGGTCGCGAGCGGCAAGGGCGGCGTCGGCAAGTCAACGGTGGCGGCGAACCTGGCGGCGGCGCTGGCGCGTCTCGGACATAAGGTTGGATTACTCGACGCGGACATCTACGGGCCTTCCGTACCGATGATGTTCGGCACCGGCGACGAACGTCCGCGCAGCGCCGGTGGCCAATCGTTTTACCCGGTCGAGCGGTTTGGCGTGAAGCTGATTTCGATCGGGTTCTTTCTCAACGACAAGGCTCCGGTCATCTGGCGCGGCCCGATGGTGATGGGTGCGGTCAAGCAGTTTCTGAAAGACACGATGTGGGGCACGCAGGATTTCCTGATCGTCGATCTGCCGCCCGGCACCGGCGACGCCCAATTGACGCTGGCGCAGGAGGTCGCGATCGACGGCGCGGTGATCGTTACGACGCCGCAGGACGTGGCGCTGGCCGACGCGCTGCGGGCGGTGCGGATGTTCCGGCAGGTCCATTGTCCGCTGCTCGGCGTGGTCGAGAACATGAGCTACTTCGAGTGCCCTGATTGCGGCGAACGCGACGAGATTTTCGGGCATGGCGGTGGCGAAAAGATGGCCGCGGATGAGCATATGGAAGTCCTTGCGCGCGTGCCGCTGTTCCTCGAAGTTCGCGAGGCGGGCGACGCAGGAACGCCAATCGTGATTGCCCGGCCAGAACATCCGGCGAGTCAGGCGTTTATCGAACTGGCCCGCCAGGTCGCCGCTGCGATGCCGGGGAATTGACTGAATCGACGAGAAAGTTTTGCAATGTCCACGCTAATTACAGAAGAATGTATCAACTGCGGCGCGTGTGCTCCGCGATGTCCCAACAACGCGATTTATATAGGCGGCGCACCGTGGGAACTCGATGGCGACAGCCATCCCGCCATTGCTCCTGACATCTATTACATCGTGCCGGGCAAGTGCACCGAATGCGTCGGCTTTTTCGATCATGAGGAATGTGCGGCGGCCTGTCCCGTCGATTGTTGCGTTCCAGACCCTCATATTCCGGAGAGCGAAGACGCACTGTTCGAGCGCGCTCGCGTGCTCCATCCGGAAGTCACGTTCGAAGCTGAGTTCCCGTCGCGCTTCCGGAAGTAGGGAGAAAAAAGGAACGAGAACCCTAAGCTCTTTCAAGAGACTGAAACCTTACCAAGGTTTCAGACTTCCCATTGGGTTGAGACACTGGCAGAGAAAAGCGAAACGCTGACTAGGCGAGTTTGCGAGCCGAGCTAAGGAGTCTGCGACGTGCGCACATTAGAACTCTGAGAGTTTGCAAGGTACGCTAAAAACGGAATCCGAGACGCGGGATCCGCCCCGCGAGTACTTCAACGAAAATCTCAACAATTGGGCGAAAATGATGACGGGCGATCAGAAGGGGTAGTTGATGCCAGAGAAGACGGCGGGGCCCTCGCCGCCCATACCCACATCGACGTAACCGACGACGAAGGGCTCGGCGATAGCGCGGAAGCCCATCCCGCCCACCGTGTGCAGTTCCTGAAAGGGATTCGTCGACATCGAATGCCATACGTGGCCGGTGTCGAGGAACGGCGCGAGTTCAAGAATCCCATGTGTGCCGAAAATGGTCGCCTCGAGCACGCGCGTGCGCATCTCGATGTTGGCGTCGCCAATATTATTATCGATGAAGCGGCCTGCGCCGTATCCGCGCAGCGTTTCGACTGTATAGAGGAAACTCTCCTCGCCGCCCAGCCAGGGCATCGACCAGAACGGGGTCTCGTTACCGGCCGGCGTCCATTGCATATACAGGTGACCCGCAAAGGTGATGCGGTTTCCCCAGGGGATGTACCGCACCAGTTCCCCGCCAAAGCGGTTATAGGAAACCGAACTCAAGAAGGCGCGGTCTGCCACGCCGTAATAAAGGATCCCGAGGCCACCCTTGCGCGGGATGTCAACGGAGTCGCGGGTGTCATAAGTGATGCGGGCCTCGTCATACATTTCACTGCCGCCGTTGATGCCCTTGACGGTGGGAAACACCTGGAAAATCTGCGGCGTGGTAGTGAATCCACCTTGCTGAATACGGACGTAGCGCGGCCTCATCACGTAGGCGAGTTGCAAATCAGGCGTGATGTTCCATCCGAGGAGCCCGCGGAAATAGAGCTGCTCTGTGGTGTAGTTGGTTTCCTGGCCCAGGCGGGAGGCGTTGCCGATACCGTAAAAGCGCTCCGTCGGATCGCGCTCGAAGAAGAACCTGCCAGTGAAGGAAAACCGATCGTGATGGGTGCGGCCGGTTTCGTAATTGAGGTCAACGTTGCGGGCGATATTCTCCTCGGCGCCGGCGATCGCATACCATTGCGTGTCTTCCGAAGGATACGAAAGAAACCGGATATTGCCGCCGGGACCGAGAGTGCTGTTGTTGTTGACGTCAGGCGCGAAGATGTAACGAATGTCGCCGCTCTTATCCTTGAGGAGCATCGCGGCCAGGATGCCGTAAGTGACGCCGCCGTTGGGGTTCGTCGCGACTTCGGGTATCGGGTAGAGCGAGAAGGGCCAGTTGTGCGGATTGAGCGCTGGAGGCCAGGTATTGGGATCGAGCAGGGTAAAAGCGTTTGCCGGCATCGCCGCCAGGGTACTTGCGAACAGGAGCAATATCGCTAGAAACCGTCTCATCTTATTCCCGATTGCTGCGTCCGCGATGTCAGAGGGTCCCTGTTCACCGACGAGGCAGCAAATCGATGCAACAGATTTACAGGGTTTTAATCAACGATCAACGTGGGGAGTGAAGAAATTACGCGCGAGGCCGACGGGCGCGGCGAACGTTTGATTGGGAGCTGAGGTTGGTTCCCGGTGATTAAGGTTCGGGTTTTCGCTTCCCCCCGAAATGTGCAAGGATTCGTTCCGAGCAATATTTTCAGGCCCGTCGGAACCCGGTCCCCAGATGCCGCGACAACCACGCGGACATCGAGTACCGATTAGTGAGGCGGAGCGGCACAAATTTAAGGAGGATCTCTAATGGCCAAAGTGGACGGCGGCGAGCTGGTCGCGCGTATCATCCAGGAAAACAAGGCGCGCTATTGTTTCGCGATCAACGGTGGTCACCTGTTCCCGATCCTGGCGCAATTGCGCAGCCATGAGATCAAGCTGGTGCATATGCGGCACGAGCAGGCGACGGCGTACGCGGCCGACGGCTTCGCGCGGATGACGGGGGAGGCCGGGGTCTGCATGGTGACGGCGGGCTGCGGATTGACCAACGCGGTGACGGGACTGGCGCTAGCGGCGATGACCAACAGCGCGGTGGTTTGCATTTCGGGGCAGCATCCCAATACCGAGGACCATCAGGGATCGTTCCAGGAAGCGTACGGGTCGGACGTGCTGCGCAGCTTCGCGAAATACACCAAGCGGGTGACCGACTTCAGTACGATCGAATTCGATATGCGGCTGGCATTTCGCGAGGCACTGACGCCGCCGCAGGGCGTATCGTTGATCGAGATTCCGCAGAACATCCTGTACACGCAGGGCGAAGACGCGAAGCAGCGCGCCGGCGGTCAGCGCTTCACGCCCGACGATGTGCGCTCTGCCGGCGACCCGGACAAGATCGATCGCGCGATCGAGCTACTGCACGCGGCGGAGCGTCCGCTGATTGCGGGCGGCGATGGCCTGTTCTGGTCCAACGCGGCGCCGGAGCTGAAGGAGTTCGTCGAGCTGACCTCAATTCCGGTGTACGCGCGGCGCGCGGGCCAGGGCTCGGTTTCGGAGGAACATCCGCTGGCGATTCGCGGCGCCTTCAAGAAGCCGTTCACCGGTCGCGCGGATGTGGTGCTGACGCTCGGCTTCCGGTTCTGGAGCGGAGAGCATTTCGGGCGCATGCCGACGTGGAACGACAAGGCCAAATACATCCAGTGCGACCCGGTGCCGTCGCGCATCGGATGGCAGGTGCCCGCGGAGATTCCGCTGGTCGGCGATCCGAAGCTGGTGCTGCGCCAGCTAATCAAGCGCATCAAAGAGTTGAAACTGGACTTCTCGAAGAACCGCACGTCGAGCTGGGTCAAGGAACTGGCTGAGGTGCGATCGAACTTCGAGAAGGTCGTCATCGACAACGAGAAGAAGGTTCACACTAACCTGCCGATCCACCCGGCGCGCGTGACTCGCGACCTGGTGTCGGTGCTCGACAAGAACGCGACGGTGGTGATCGACAGCTTCACGCTCTCGGGCTGGATGAGCCAGAACTTCGTGTGCCGGTTCCCAGGATCGGTAATCGACGCGGGACCGCTCGCACCGGTGGGCCACGGCTTCGGGATGGGTATCGGAGTGCAGTTGGCACGTCCCGGGAAGCAGGTCGTGCTGGTGATGGGCGACGGTGGCCTTGGCATCGGCGGGTGGGACATGGAGACGGCGGCGCGTTACAACCTGCCGATCGTTTGCCTGCTGTACAACAACAGCTCGTGGGGTCCGAGTTTCGAATCGATGCCGATGCTCAAGGATCGGACGGAACCGTTCAACATGCTGCAGAACATCCGCTACGACAAAATCTTCGGCGAGATGGGCTGTCATGGCGAGCAGGTCGAGAAGCCGGACGAGATCATCCCGGCGCTGGAGCGGGCGTTCAAATCGGGCAAGCCATCTATGATCAACGTCATCGGCGACAAGACCGTTGGGCATCCGACATTGGGAGGGAACCTGCTCGGATCGACGGGCTCTAACTAAGACGATCGTAACCTCGCGCGCGGCGTATTCGCGCGCGGATAGAATTGCGGGCGGGAAGGCTGATTGCTTTCCCGCCCGCTGCATTTTGTGATGCGACGGGGTGCTGCAGCATTCGAGAAAGCACACTGCATTTGTGGTCGCGACGCGACCGACTTCGTTACGAGAAAACCCGCCGCTGATAGACTTCAACGTCGTATGCCGACGCGTGCCATAAGCAGACTGTCCAATCGATTTGCGTACGTTGTAGGTGCGATTGCCGTTGTCGCAGCGCTGAACGGATGCCATCGCGAGAGTGCCGAGCTACCGCTGGCGTGTCCCGCGGGTGACACTCTGATGGGGGCGCCGCCGCCCAAGGGTGAGGAAGTCTGGTGTCAGAAGATGGTTGACGGCAAAGCGGTCAAGGACGGCGTCTTCGTGGCATACGGTACTGGCACCGATCGGATGATCCAGGGCTATTATCGCAACGGGATACAGGAAGGCGAGTGGACGACCTGGTATGAGAACGGGGTGCGATCGGCGGTGGACCACTACCGCGACGGCGTGCAGAACGGCCTGCATACGAGTTGGTATGCCAACGGAGTCAAGGCGCTGGAGGGCAATTATCGGGACGGGAAACGCGAGGGCGTCTGGACGCAATGGGATCCGACGGGCCTCACGAGCAAGCAGGAAACCTACCGCGACGATCTCAAGATCGAGATAATTCCCCGTCACAATGCAGGGTGAATCCGAGTGATCTTCGAGGGGGACTGTCGAAGCGGCGTCGGTGAGTCCGATCGCTTGCGCGAGTCAATCGGAATCCGTCGCGCCGACTTGCGCGAGGCGAATTCCCTCGAGCGCCAGCGCAGGCACCAGGTAGGCTTCCGGCGATCCCCAGACTACGGCGGTCTCGGGCCGCTTGCCGATCGCGAGGGGCTTCGTGAAGACCTGCTCGATATTCGCGTTGATGCGAAAGCAATTCGGCGCCAGCGGTGCAGCGATCCGGCCGTTGCGGATGACGTAGGAGTCGCCGCTGACGGTGCAGGTGAAGTCGCCCGCGCGCTGCCCATTGATCGGGTAGGTGTACCAGATACGGCCGATGTAGATGCCGTCGCGGACGGTGGCTATCAGGTCGCGTTCGTCAACCCCGGCGCGCGTGCGCATGATGACGTTGGTGCCGGTCGAACCCGGATGGGCGTCGTAGCGGCGCGCCGAACTCTCGCCGAGGCGATAGCCGCTGCGCACGGGTAATTCGAGGTCCGCGCTCGCACCCGGGCCGAGCTTTTCGCTGCGATGATCGTCGGTGAGAAGTCGATGCGAGTCGTAGAAATTCGAGAGCAGGCCGACGAGACGGCCGTTGCGAATCAGATCGGTGCGCGCGCTCGGCAGACCCTCGCAGGTGATACGCCGGCGCACCGAACCGGACGTCGCGAGAGGGTCGTCGATGAGGCTCAGCCGTTCGTCCATCACGGTGGTGCCGAAGCGTCCGAGATAGGCCGAAGTGGCGGCATGGAAGGCCCCGGTGGTGAGCGATCCGAGCACCATGTAGTTGATAATTTCCGCGACCGGCTGCGGTCCTAATACCACTCGATAATCGGCGGGTGGCGGACGTTCGCCGTGACGCAATTTGAGCGCGCGTGCCACGGCGTCGCGGCCGAGCTTTGCACCCGCGCGGCGCATCTGGTCGAGCGACGAGCCCGTCGCAGTCGCAGTACCTTTGGCGTCGAGGGACTCGACCAGGGCGGTCACCGACGACACGAAGTGGGCGCTCTCGTCGCTGCGAATATCGGCGAACGTTGAAGTGCCGACCGCTATGCGATCGCGAATCACCGAGAGGTCGCCGCCGACGACCAGTCCCGGATGCGGCAGTTTTGGCTGCACGCCGGATTCGAACGCGGCGATCGCACCGCCGACCGTCTGCCAGGCCGCCGACGCGATCGCAGCGTCCTTGGCGCGCATCAGATCGCCGGCGCCGGCCGGATCTTTCGGCGGCGATAGTTTGCGCGGCGCGGTAGGCAGTCCTGGAAAGTGCGGATCGATCACGGTCGAAGTGCGCGCTCGCTTAAGCGTGGCGCGAACGGCATCGAGGCTGAGATCGCCGGCCTCGGTGGCGGAGGCGGTTTCATGTGGATCGCGGCGCATCACGAGGCGCAGGGCGAAGCCGTCGGCGTTGAGGGACTTGAATTCCTCGAGCCCGCGCGAGGGGATGTCTGACGTAAAATTCAGCCGCGCCACGCGATGCTCACTCGACGAGCAATAGATCTCGTAAGCGGCGAGGTCGCGTTCGCGGGCCAGAATTGCAGTGGCCTCGCGCACGAACTTTCGCAAATCGGCGGCCGTGCGCATCGCGGGTTAACCGCCGCCCAGGCGTGCGCGCGATCGCAATGTCGGTCCGCCGTTGGACATCCGCTTGACCTGCATTGGTTGACCCTTGCCGCAGTTGGGGATTGCGATCAGGCGCAGATCATTGCCCACCGCATCGACATGGCTGAAGAAGCTCTTCGAATCCGCGATCACGCTGCCTGCGCGATAGAGCCGGCCGATGCGTCCATGATCGATTTCATAGACGCGGCGCGCCGAGATGCGAAAGTTTTCGCGCGACTCCGCGATGGACGGGATGAGACTGCCGCATACGTAGTAGCCGCGTTCGACGTCGGCGATCATCTGCGCTGGATCGCTCTCTCCCGGAAGGAAAAACGTGTTTGACATGCGAATCAACGGAACGTGCCAGGCCTCGCTCGCTCGCGCCGATCCGTTGGGCTCGACGCCGAGCACCGCCGCCGTTGCTCGCGAGTTGAGGAAGCCGCGAAAGATGCCGCCCTCGATATGAGTCACGCGCCGACCCGCCGTCCCCTCGTGGTCGTAGCGGTAGTGTCCGTAGCCATTGAGCGTGGGATCGGAGCACGCCGATAGGAGGGGAGAGCCGACTGGGCGGCCAATTTCATTGTGGGCGAGCGACGGCAGGAACCAGCTTCGTCCGGCGTACGCCGCCTCCATCTTGAGCGCGCGATCGGCCTCGCACGGGTGGCCGATGATCTCGTGCGCCACCAGCGCATTGAAATGCGGATCGGTGACTACCACGACTTCGCCGTCGGGCGGCTTGAGCGCGGGAGCGGCGGCTAGTTCGCGCGTCTCCTTGGCCAGTTCGATGGCGAAAGTGGCGAGGTCCGTAGTCGGCATCAGTTCGTCGCGTGAGCCGTTTGCGAGACATTCGAAGCCGCGCTGGTGGCCAATGGTATCGTAGGTTTCCTGATGACCGTCGACAGTCTGGGCTACGACGTAACAATCGCCTTGCGAGAACGCGAAAGCCTGTGAAATGAGCGCGCCGGCGGTGTTGATGAATAGCTCATGGCGCAATTCGCTCATCGCGGCGACCGCATTGAAGGCGATGTCAGTGCCAAGGCCGGCGATAGAGGCGGACGCGTCGTGGCAGGCGCGCGTGAGTTCGTTTGGATCGAGGGTGCGCGGATCGCGTTGAAAGGTCGCGGCAACTTCGTCGCGCGCAGTAGAAGGATCGATCGGACCGGCGAGCGCGAGGGCCTTCGCTGCTGCCCCGTGCCGTTTGAGGATCGCGGCTTTCTCGCGCGCATTGAAACGAGCGCGATCGTAGGCCTCGGCGAGTGCCGCATTGAGCGCGGCGATCAGTTTCGTGCGGTTGAGCGCGAGCCGGCCGATTTCCACGCCGGTCTGACCGTGACCGACTACGCCACCGCCCTCATAATGAACCGCAACGCCGAAGGCCGCCGCCTCGCTCTCAGAACTGTCACGCGGGTCGCCGTCGTTGGCGGAGGCCGATCGATGGAACGCCGCCTCGAACCGCATCTCGGCGTAGTCCGTGCCGCGATGGGCGCGCGCAAAGCGGCGCAGCACGCTCTCACCTTCGCGCTTTAGATATTCGACCGCCGCAAAAATATCGCTCGTCGCCATGAATTTCGGTTATGAACCTACTGCACCGTCACCGGAATGCGTATGTCAAACTCGGACGGGATCGCAACACCATTGCGCATTGCAGGGAAGAATTTCCATTGCTTGAGGGTATCCAGCAGAATTTCGTTGAGTTGCGGATTGGAGGTCGGGGTGGAGAGAGTGACTTCGACCTGTCCGTCATAGCTGACCTTGAAGTGCGCCACCGCGACGGTGTTGATCGTGTCCTCGCGCAATTCGTCGGGAATCGTCGGAACGGGCGCGTAAATCGCTCGCGCACCCGCGGTATCGCTGCCGAGTCCCGAACCGCTGCCCGAACCCGATCCACCCACAGCGGTATTGGATGAAGGATGGGCGTTGGCGTTGCCGGTTGTCGGCTCGGGAGGCGCCTCCGTCTTGGCGGTTCCGGTTTCGGACGGCGCGACCGGAGGCGCGATCGGCTTCATCTTGATATGCGGATGAGGCGCGACATGCGGATGCACCACCGGCGCCGGTTTGACTACCGCGGGCTTCGATTGGGCCGGTGCGGCGGGAGCCGGGCCACCCTGAAGGCCGCCGACCTCCGGGGGCAATTCGACGAGGCGAGCCTCGACTGCCTTCAGCTCGGGCGGTGGGGCTGCGGTCAGTTCCAGCATCGCCGAGAATCCCATCAGCAGCGCGAGCCATATCAACAGCGCCATCGGCAGCGTCCAGAGCAGACGACGCCCCGGATCGTCGAGATACGGCGAGATCAAATGCGGATTCAGGCGAGCGTTGGAGCTCGCATGCGCGTTCACTCGCGGCGCACCGCGATCAGGAAATGCTCGACGCCCGCGCGGCGCGCCTGCAACATCGCTTCGACCACGATGCCTTCGGGTGCGGCGCTGTCCGCGTTAACGACGACTCCGCGATCGGCCGTCGTCAGCATCGCCTTGAGTTTGAACGCCATGTCGTCGAGCGTGACCGGCGTCTTGTCGAGGAACAGGTGGCTGTCCTTGGTGACGGTCAACGTAACCGGCTCCTGATGTTGCAGGCTGGGGGCGTCGCCCTGCGGCAGATCGACCCGCAACGAATTGAGGCTTTGCATCGAGAGTGACGCGAGCATGAAGGTGACCAGCAGGAAGAACATCACGTCGATCATTGGGATGATCTCGATACGGCCGCGACGATAGTTGCGGGAGCGTTTGAGCTTCATCGGCCGGTCCGTCCCTCGCGCGCGGCAATTATCGGTTGAGGAGGTTCATCGCTTTCGCCGGTCTCCTGATCGAGACGGATGTGATCGACCAGGCGCGATCCGAGCCGTTCCATCCGGTCCAGCGCCTGCGTTTGCATGCGGTTGAAGAAGTTGAAGCCGAACAGTGCGAAGATCGCTATCAACAGACCGAGCGCGGTCGCGATGAGTGCCTGCGCGACGCCGGAAGTCACCTGCGTCGGCGCGACGAGACCAGAGCCACCGATGACCTTGAACGCCTGCATCATGCCGGTAATCGTCCCGAGCAGACCGATCAGTGGCGCGGCCGTTACGATGGTTTCGAGCACCCACAAGCCGCGACCGAGGGTTTTCTCGATGCTCCCGGCTTCATCACCGGCGCGCGCCTCGACCCACCATGCGGGCTGACTCCGATGCCTGGCGATGACGCCGAAGAAGCGGCCGTAAGCGTTGACCGGCGGCAGCGCCTTGAGCTCTCGTTCGAGGTCGTCCCAGCTGAAGCCGTAGGTTTCGACCAGGTCGAACAGCGTCTGGGGCAGGCGGAGACAGCGGATGTAGGTGGTCGAGCGGTCGATGAGGATAACCGTAGCGATGATGCCGAGAAGCAGCAGCGGATAGACCATCGGTCCGCCGAATGCGAGTGCCTCCCAAGCTGTTTTCAGTTCTTGCATGTCTAAGTCACCTTGATTCTGATCTTCATTATGCTCACGATCGGCAGACGCGATCGTTCCTCGGCGCTCTCCCGATAAGGAGAGGTGGCATCTCCGACTTAGCCGGTGCGCCGATCTTCATAGGCCACGATCACGGAGTTGCGCTCGAATGCCCCATGGCCGGGAGGGGCACCGTAATGCCGCCGTAAACCGTTCGGCGCGGACCAAAGCCAGGTTCGAATATCCCGATACCGGTGCCGTTGCGGAGCTCGTTGATATTATCCGTGACGTTGACGAGCACCACGCGAGTTTTGACGTCGCCGAGTTCACGCACCTGCCAGCTCTTTTCCAGCGCCAGATTAATCTGGAAGTTCTCGCCTAGTTCGTCGGTGTTGGCAAAGCCTGCACGCAAGCCGCTTCCATAGGTTCCGTCCATGCTGGCCAGGTAGCTTCTCCAATGGTAAGTGATGCCACCCGAGGCGGTATATTGCTGGGAATGATCCAGGAAAATGTAATGGTTGGCGATGTAAGCGATTTCGGCGGGCGAGAAGTTGAACTGGCCGGTGGCAACGTCGTTGCCTTGCGCAACCGAGTACGTGAAATTGCCGCGCACGCTCAGGTTTTCCCAGTTGAAAACGGCGCTGCTTTCCGAACCCCAGATACGTCCGTTCTTATAGTTGAATGGGGCGAAAATCGGCACGAAGCCGAACTGTCCTGAGTCGATCAGGTTCTGTGACAGACGAAAGTAAGCATTCTCCTCTAATGTCAGATGAGACCCGAAATGATGCAGGGCTCCAGCATTCCAGTAATAGTCCTTCTCCGGCAGTAGTTGCAGGTTGCCCGGTGAAACCTCGGCGGTAGTACCCTTGAAGGCCTCGAAGCTGCGCGGCGAGATGGTCTCGAAGTCGGGGGTCTGAAAATAGCGCGCAAACCCCGCGTGAAGAGCCGTATTTTTGTTCAGATTATAGAGCAGGTTGACGCGCGGGCTCACCATGTTGTTATTGATGATCCCGGCGACGCCATCCCAACGAACGCCTGTGGTCACAGTGAATTTTTCGTTGACCTGCCAGATGTCCTGCAGATAGATGCCGTAGAGCATGTTGATGTTGTTGGAGTTCTGGACGATGCTGACTGGGGTATCCTGAGTCTGCATTCCCGACGAATTCACAGGGAAAGCCAAGGTTGTATCATCCACTTGCACGCCATACTCGCCGAGATAGAAGCCGGTACTGATATCGTGTGAGCCGAACTCATGCGAATCGAACTGGCGTGACAGATCGGTCTGAAGGGTATTGTCGAATTCGCTGCGGTCTGATTTCGACGCGACGCCCTGGTAGATCAAATCGCCAATCGGATCCGGATTGAACTGGATCGTGCTGTACGACCCGGTATAAGCCACCTGGTAATTGATCGCGGGTCCGATCACGCCGGTCAGCGCCAGTATCCCGAAGTAATAGTCCTGATTGAGGCTCTCATTGATAGCGGTGGACGGGTAGTTGGTGGGAGGACATATAGCAGGTAGCGTACAGGGACTTACGCCTCTGAGATTATAGAGCGGCGGAAGGTTCGGCACGTTGGGGACCTCGCTGTTATTCACGGAGACCCCGGTAGTCAGGCTCAACTTGGTCAGCGGATTCAGTTGATAGGTAAAGTAGCCGAAACCCTGCCCCTGGTTGGTGATGTTGTGGATCGGAGTTGGGCCCGGCGTCGCCGAACTGAAAGCCAGGTTACTGTGAAGAAAAGTGCCGGTGTAGTAATAGCTTAGCGGGCCTTCACAGCCGCCATATTCGAGGCTTGGCTGCAGAGTTTCGCGCTGTCCGCCATAGAACCCCACATTACCGCCCGGGTCTGTACAGCCATCCTTGGTCTCCATGTCGAGGACGCCGGCATCTCTGAAGCCATAGGTGACCGGCAGGATTCCGTCGAGCAGGCTCATGCGTCTGACGAAAAAGCTGTTGAAGATCTGGCCAAATCCGCTGAAGCTATCCATCGGCATCATTACGCCGTTGACGCGCCACTGAAGGTCTTCGTGTTCGCCATCGACGTGGATCTGCGCCTGGTCGTCCTGCACTACCCCCGGCATCTGGAGGAGCACTTCATTGATCGGGGTATTGGCTCCCTGCGGAAGTGCGGCGATGTCGTGCTGGGTCAAAGTATATTGACTGTTGCCGGTCTTTGAGAGGCCGTTGGGCTGACGATTGATCCTCGTGGTCGCCACGCTGAGGCTCAGCGCAGCTTCGGCTTGAAGCGCGATTTCCAGGTTGGCAGCGCCTGCCGGAGTTACCGTCACGATCTCGACGCCCTGCCTGAAGCCTCCTTTGGTCGCCATTGCGGCATAGGTTCCCGGCCTAAGGTTGGGAAAGGAAAATGCTCCTTTACTATTGCTTTTGGCCGTTCCAATTATGCGACCGTCCGCCCCTTGCAGACTTACCCTCACGTCGGGCAAGGGACGCCCGATTGCATCCTTGACCGTACCAACTAAGCGGTGAGCCGGACCGCTGCCTGCCTGTGCGCGCGCGATCGCCGGCCAGATCATGTAGGCGGAGGCGATTGCCACCCCGACTAACAGAATTACCAATCTTCGCATCATCACCCTCCTCATGCGGGGCCTGAACGCGAGTCGCTTTGCGCAGTACACGCACGACGAGACCCGCGCTCGGATTTTACGACGCGGCCCTCAACGAATTTCCGGAATGTCAGAAGGAAATCGTCAAAGCGACGCGCCGGGCGGGGCGCGCGTCTGGCATGAGGAGGAGGCGGCGCAAACGTGAAGCCGAGCAACCGGGGCCTCCACCAGCCGAACCTCGGCGTAGGGACGAGCGATTGTCGGCGTCGCTGCCGGATTTACCGGCGCATGAAACGCGAGGATGCAAAGTGCGCACAGGCCGTCGTCGGCGACGACCTGGTTCTGCGCGTTGAACTGACGGGTTGCATTGCGCTGATGGAAGTGGGCGAGAGCGAGAATCTGGGCGGTGAGAATCAGGGCGGCGCCGAAGAGCGCAATTGACTTTGCACCCCATCGAACCGACCTGCCCGATTCGCGCCGCCTCGAAATCATCGGCTAGAGGCTATCATCGCCGTGGCACTCAGACGATACCCTCCTGCTTGAGGCGTTCCAGTTCCGTTGGGGACAGGCCGAGCATCTCGCCATAAACCTCGCCGTTATGTTGTCCCAGCAGCGGCGCCGCCGTGACTTCCGCCGGCGAGTCTTCGAGTTTGATTGGACAGCCGGGCATGGTGAATTTGCCGCGCACCGGATGGTCCACCGTCACGACCATGCCGCGTTCCTTCATATGCGGGTCGTTGAGCAGTTCGAGGCTATCGAGGATCGCGCCGCATGGAACTCCGGCCGTCCCCATCAGCTGCATCACTTCGTGCTTGGTGCGCTGGCTGGTCCAGTCCTCGATTATCCGCGTGAGGTCTTCGATGTATTTGACGCGCTCGCGGCGATCCTTGAAACGCGGGTCCTCGAACACGTCGGGGCGTCCGATGGTCTGGCACATCGCCTCGAACATCTCGGGCGAGGTGCAGAGCATGTAAACGTAGTCGTTGGCGCCACCAGGAGCGCATTTATAGATATCGCCAATCGCGCCGCTCGCGAGCCGGTTGCCGACGCGCGGACTCGGCTCGTTAGTGATGTACATGCTCATGGTCGGCACGCGTACGAAATTGAAAACTGCTTCCTGCATCGCGACTTCGACCTTCTGGCCCTTGCCCGTGCGTTCGCGCTGGATGTAGGCCGCGAGCACGCCGGTCGCGGCATGAATCCCAGTGCCGGTGTCGCCAATCGTCGGTCCGGGCTTGAGCGGCGGCGATCCGGGGAAGCCGGTGATCGACATCGCACCACCGGTCGCCTGGGCGATCATATCGAAGCTCTTGAATTTGCTGTTCGGACCGTAGGTGCCGAAGCCCTTGATAGTCAGGTAAATGAGCCGGGGATTGATCTCGCGCAGGCGATCATAGCCGAGGCCCCAACTTTCCAGCGTTCCGAGCGAATAATTCTCGGCGAGGATATCGACCTGCTTGATCATCTCGACGAAGATTTTCTGACCCTGCTCCGACTTCAGGTTGAGCGTGATGCTGCGCTTGTTGGCGTTGAGCAGCATGAAGTAATGCGAATCGACGCCCGGTTTTTCGCTCAGCAGCCAGCGGCCCTGCTCGCCCATCTTCGGCGGCTCCACCTTGATTACGTTTGCGCCCAGCCACGCGAGCATCTCGGTGCATGAGGTGCCGGCCTCGAACTGCGTCAAGTCCAGCACTTTGACTCCGGCCAACGCTTTTTCCATCGATACCCTCCGGCGGCGAGCGGCGGCCCGCTGGTTACGACGCCCGCCACGCGCGAGCGAATTGAATGTCGGTGACTGTCCATGTTTTTAGCGCCGATACTCTCGTCCGGCAAGCCAGTCGGCGTATGCGGACAACGACGTCTGATACCATGGACAGAGAGAGGTGTTTCTTCGCATGCTCAGAATGACTCCGCAGGATTGTCCACCTCTGTCACTCTGAACGCAGCTAACGAGCCCCTCGACCGTCGTCCGGCTGGAGAAATTTACGTCGTCGTCCGACGCCGCTTAAGCAGGAACGCGCGCTCTGCTAGATTCGATCTTATCGACCGATGCCCGACGCCCAAAGCAAACTCTCGTCCATCCGCGAGGAACTGAGTCACCTCTTTCTCGAACGCGGCGATCTGATCGACGGCGCTCTCTGCGCGCTGCTCTCCGCCAGCCATATCCTCGTCATCGGGCCGCCCGGCACCGCGAAATCAATGCTCGCCGACGAACTCTGCCGCCGGATCGAAGGCGCCGACTACTTTCAATGGCTGCTGACCAAGTTCACCACGCCCGAGGAGATCTTCGGCGCGGTAAGCCTCAAGGGTCTCGAGCAGGACGACTACCGGCGCGTCACCGATCACAAGCTGCCCGAGGCGCATATCGCTTTCCTGGACGAGATCTTCAAGGCCAACTCTTCGATTCTCAACGCGCTGCTGACGGTCATCAACGAACGCATCTTTCACAATGGGCGCCAACGCGTCACCGTCCCGCTCATCACGATGTTCGGCGCGTCCAACGAACTGCCCGATGAGGAGGAGCTGACCGCGCTATTCGACCGCTTCATGCTGCGCTTCATGGTCGATTATATCGGCGAAGACTTCCGCTTCCTGAAGATGCTGGAGGGCGTCGAGGCGGGCCCGCGCACTGCGATCACGTTTGCGGAGCTGGGCGAGATTCGTGCGAGTGCGGCTGCGGTCAAGCTTCCGGGAAGCATCTTACGTTCGATCGCCGAACTGCGCCGCTCGCTCGCGACTCAGCAAATCATCGTTTCGGATCGCCGCTGGCGCAACTCGTTGGGTGTCCTGCGCGCGCACGCTCTCATCTGCGGCCGGACGACGGTTACCGAGGACGATCTCCCGTTTCTCGAACACGTGTTGTGGAAGGATCCCGAGGAAGTTCCGAAGGTTCGCGACGCCATTCGCCGCATGGTCAAGGGGTTCGAAGACGAGGCGCGCGAGCTGTTAATCCAGGGGCAGGAGTTGCGCGAGTACGTCGATCGCGGATGGGAGAGCGACGAAATGCGCAAGCGCGCGACCATCGAGGCGCATACCAAGCTCGCGAATATCCTGGCTAAATTCGAGAACCTCGTGCACGATGCCGCCGACAACGGACGCGACACCGGCAGCATCGAGGCGATGCGCGCGAAGGTCAAGGCGATCCAGCAGTCGATTCTCCGCACCGCCGCATAAGGAGCAGCGTCGCCGCGGTTCCATCTTTGCATTCGAGAGAAATTCTGTCGTGCCCGCTGAGGAATCAACTCCCGCGATCGTCCTGCGTGCGCGCGACTATTCCGAGTCGGATCGGATCGTTACGCTGCTGACCCGCGAATTCGGCAAGCTCAGCGGCATTGCCAAGGGGGCCAAGGCGTCGCGCCGGCGCTTCGAGCGCAAGCTGGAGCCGTTCTCGCACGTCAATTTGTTCTTTCGCCGCCGTCCACAGGGACAACTGGTGTTCATCACGCGGGCTGAGCCTGGCGATTCGAGGCCGCCGGCGATCGAGGATGACCTCGCGAAGATCGCGCTGGGCAGCTACATGCTTGAACTCGCCGATGCGCTCACGTCGGAGGAAGCCGAAGCGGTCGATGCGTATCACATCCTCGTGCGCGCGCTCGATACGCTTGGCGGCGGCGCGGCGAGCCTCGCGATACGGCAGTCCTTCGAGTTGAACCTGTTGCGCGCGGCAGGTTTCGGACTCGCATTCGGACATTGCCGAATCTGCGCGGGAGGGGAGGGCACCGTCGGCGGTGCGGTGTATTTCGTGGTCTCGCGCGGCGGTATCGTGTGCACGCGATGCCGTCCGCAGGCGCCCGAAGGCGCGGTTCGTCTCAGCGCAGCGAGTGCCGCGGCGCTCGCCACCCTGGCCGCCGCGCCGATCGAGGAATCCGGAAATCTTGCGCCCTCCGGCAGTGAAGGCGCGCTCGCCATTGCACGGTTTCTTGCCTCGATCCTCGATCGCAAGCTCCGATCGGTAGAATTTCTGGACTCTCTGCTTTGATTCGGTGCCCCCCAATCAATTTCTTCAAATCGCGCTAACCTGACCTTCACACTTCGCTAACAGGCGCAGGCGAGACTCGCGCTATTGAGACCGCGAGTGCCCGCGAATTTTCAGAACCTCCGAAAATCGCGTAATCGAAGCTCGCTTCAAGGGGCCAGATGATTTCGAATCGGGGAAGAAAATCACTGAAATGCCGATGCGTAGGATGCAGCGCGGGCATCCCGGCGCCTAACGCACACTCGTCGTCGCTCGGTCTCTGTGTCGAATGCCAGGCGAAGTCACCGGGCTACTGGCGGGTAATTTACGATCGTGAAAGGAAAGTCGGCGAGATTCCGCGCAACCTCGGAATACTGCATCAATCGCGCAGCTAATCTTCGTTAAGCAATACCGGCGGATGCAGACGATCGGGCTCGTGATCGATCAGTACGATGCCGCAGTTGGGCGGCAGATGAGCACCCTCCCATTGCCCGGTTAGATGGGCCCATATCGATAGCATCACGCCGCCATGGCTGACGACGACCACCTCCTGTTCGGGAAAGCGCTGGCGGATGTCCTCGATCGCGACGATCACGCGCTGGCGCACGTCTTCGTAGCTCTCGCCGCCTTCCGGTCGCCAGAGCCATCCCTTCTTGGGATCGTATCCTGAATCCTGCCCGGCCAGATCGCGCAACAGGTCATAGGATTGGCCCTTGAGAATGCCGAGTTCGCGCTCATGCAGGTCGTTAACGACTTCGATTGGAAGCCCCAGCTCTGCCGCGATGATTTCGCTGGTCTGGCGCGCCCGCCGATAAGGACTGGAGATGATCAGGTGCGGTTTGAACCGGATTGCGATGCGCCCCGCGGCGTCGAGCGCCTGCTTGCGCCCCAGATCGGTAATCGGCACTTCGGGAGAACTGGTGAACCGGCGATCGCGATTTCCTTCGCTCTCGCCGTGCCTGACCATGATCAATTTACCCATAAATAATTGCGGTCAATCGCAAACGCAGTTTGAACAATCCTGGAGATCCGTCGCGGTCGAGAAACTCAGCGTACCAGGCAGGGTCGAGCCCAGTTGGGCCGCCGCTCCGGGGACGTCCGCCTGGGACAAAATGGGCACAGTAGTACTAGTCGCAGTGCGTGCGGTCTGCGTCGGCGGCGGCGGTGCGCGGTTGACATTGTAGGCGACACAGGCACCCACGGCGGACTGCCGTGCGGAAAAGTAACTCACCGCGTCCACCACTCCCATCCAATTCGTGCCCATGCCACGCCCCGAGCAACTGCAATTGAATGCGCGCAGCGCTGGGGTGGGTGTGGCCGTTGGCAGCGGCGCTACCGTCGCGAGGACCGGAGCGATTGCGGTGGTGACGGGAGCAGGCAGTTGCGGTGGCGCCGCGGGCGGTGGAACCGGTGCGATCAGCGGATTCCCCGTTTGCGCCCACAGCGAAGCGACACCCTGGGGCCATGCGAGAGCGATCATGAAGGTCGCGGCGATCAAGACGATCGCGATACCTTTTACGGATCGCATCGTCTTTGCTGTAACTGGAATGAATCGGTTTGTTAGGTAGAGCATGCTGGAGCCTTTGGCTATAATCGCGCGATTGATACGTTGCAAGCGCCCCTCGGCGCGCGTCCATACAATGACGGCTTTTGGTTTGGCCGGTTTCATCATCGCCAGCTTTGCGCTAACACAGTTCGGGCGATGAAGTTCCGCTTCCTGCCAGCGGTCCGGTGATGCAAGGAGGCCCCGACAAGATGCTACGTTTTACATACCCCAGGCCCGCGCTGATGGCCCTGATCATACTGATTGCGACAGCGCGGCTGGGCGCGGCCCAGTACACTTCTTCATCCGCATATGGCACCGCCGGGGTCCAGGCGCCGTCTCTCAGTGGGCAGGCGGCGCCAGCAAATATTCCGGCAGGCGAGATGGCCTTGCCCCAGGTGAGCGTTCCGGCGAACGCCGCTAATCAATTCGAGCGCAATCCGATCCTCTCGATTCCCAGCGAATTCGCCCGCCAATGGTCGCCCGCTCATGAGGTTGCTCCGGAAAATCTCATCAGTGAAAAGTATCTGCGATCGATGGACGACACCGCGCGCAAGATCACGTTGAAAGAAGCCGTCTATATCGCAATCAACAATAACCCGGCGCTTAAAGCGACGGAACTCGATCCGATCGCCGCCACCGAAGCGGTGCGCGGAGCCAACGCGGCTTTCGACCCCGATTTGACCTCGCAGCTCGACGTCGAAAAGACAGTGACTCCTGTGACGTCGCCATTTCAGACTCTGAACAGCACGTCATTCAACCAGAAATTCTACGACTGGAATTTTGGAATAGACAAAGTTTCCGCAGTTACCAACGGCACGCTTTCCGTTACCTTCGATAATAACCGGACGCTGACCAACTCGGGATTCTCGGGCGTCAATCCGCTCTATCAACCAACGCTCGAGGCCTCCCTGGTGCAGCCGCTGCTGCGTAATTTTGGATGGGGTTTCGCGACGCTGAACGTGCGCCTGTCGGAATCGGCGCAGCGCGGCGCGCAATGGAACTACGGCACCGCCCTTAACGAATTCGTCGAACGGATCGGCAATGACTATTGGGCCGTCGTCGGCTCGGCGGAGAACCTTGAAGTCGCCGAATCGGCGCTCAAGTTCAATTCCGACCTGGTACGTATTAATAGCATCAGTGTGCACGTCGGTACGCTCGCGCCAATCGATCTGCAGGAGGCGCAATCGGCAGCCGCCACCGCCGAGGCCAACGTCTATGCGGCGGAGGCCGCACTCAAGAGTTCGCGTGCGCAACTGCGCCAGGACGTGATGCTCAATCCGGCGGGGACCTTTCTGCCGGAGAATATCGAGCCTTCGGAAGTGCCGAATCCATCGACCATTATCAACGACACCGAAGAGACCGCGCTCGAAGCGATGGTCGAGTACAGCCCGCAACTCGGCGGTTTGCGCGAGGCGATCCGCACGTCATTGCTGCAGGTCAAGTTCCAGGAGAACCAGGTGCTCCCGCAGCTCAACATCGGCACCCAATTCGGCGTGACTGATATCGCCGGCAGAACGCCGTGTATCTCCAGATTTACTTCCAGTGGAACCGCAAACTGTAACGCTCCGGGCGGCACGACGCCGCCTTTCTTGAACGGCAACCGACTGCCATTTAGTGGAAATTACGGCGACGCCCTCAACCGCATGCTCAACGCGCAATTCTATAACTACGCCGCCGTCCTGAGCTTCGAGATGCCGCTGGATAATGCGGCGGCCAAGGCGGCGCTCGCGCAGGCCCGCGTGAGCTACGAGCAGGCCCGGCTCAACTACCGCGCGACGCTGTCGCAATCGGTCACGGCAATCGAGAGTGCGCTGGCCAATCTTCACGCGGATGTGCAGCGCGCGCAGGCCACCAAGGAGGCGGTCTTCTACGCCGAGAAATCGTTGCGCGACGAGCAGGTGCGCTTTCGCGTCGGTATGGCAACGACGCACGACCTGCTCCAGTTCCAGAGCGAGCTAGTCACGGCACAGGGCAACGAAGTCTCGACCGACATCGACCTCGAGAACGCGCGCCTGGCATTATGGTTTGCGGAGGGCACGTTGCTGCGAGTCTTCAATATCGATTTTCAGGTTCAGGATCCGCGCGAGCATCCCTGGTACTCGGACTTTTAGACTGCGACATCATGTTCACTTGGAATAGCTGCTGGAGGCGTTGAGACTCTCGCAATGGCGTATCTATGGGTTGCGATTGGCGGTGCTCTCGGCAGCATGGCGCGCTACGGAATCAGCGGGATGATCGCCGCGATGACCAACGGTGCATTCCCGTATGGCACACTCGTCGTCAACGTCACAGGCGCCATCCTGATCGGCTTTTTCGCGACGCTCAGCGGACCCGATAGCCGCTTCTTCATACCTGCCAGCGGCCGGCTGTTCCTGATGACCGGTATTTGCGGCGGCTACACTACTTTTTCGACCTTTAGCCTGGAAACCTACAACCTGCTGCGTGATGGCGACTGGAACGCGGCGCTCGCCAACATCGGGTGCTCGGTCATACTATGTCTGGTGGCGGTCTGGATTGGGCACGCGGGTGCGCTCGTACTCGATCGCCTGCGAGGAGCATGATCGGCTATGAACTTACCCAAGGATGCCGTGTTGTTGCGAATTTTTATCGGTGAGAGCGACCGCTTTGAGGGCCACTCTCTGTTCGAGGCGATCGTGCTGAAGGCGCGTGAGGCTTCTATAGACGGTGCCACCGTGCTGCGTGGTCCGCTCAGCTTTGGCCGGACCAGCAGGGTGCATACCGAGAAAATCCTGCGCCTTTCCGACGATCTGCCGATCGTAATCGAAATTGTCGATAGCCAGGAGCAAATCGACAAGTTCCTGCCGATCCTAGAGACGATGATCACCTCCGGATTGGTTACGACGGAGAAGGTTCAAACGATTCGGTTCGGCACGAGTGCGAGCTGATCAGCTATACACCACGTCGATCGAATCGAGGTAAGCGTTGAACTCGTCAACCGTCTGACGAGCCGTTGCGAGGTCGTGATCGGCCGCCGCCTGCTCCAGTACCGCGCCCATCGCCGTAACTTCGTCGAAGCCGTAGCTGCCTCCTTCGCCCTTCATCTTGTGGCCAATCTGGCTGATGGTCCTGTAATCCGCCAGTTCAATTGCCTTACGAATGGTCCCGACATTGGCCCGCTTGTGCGCGAGGAACTCGGGCACGAGGTCCCGCAAGTCCGCATCCACCTGAATTTGCCGGCGCGCCGGCGGTGCGTTTCCATTGGTGACGGCCGAAGCATGTCCGGCGCTCGCCGCCGCGCCGGTGATGTCGAGGATCACCTGGAGGAGGGTAGATTTTTTGACGGGCTTCGAGATATGGGCGTCGCACCCGGCTTCGAGACTGCGCACTACCGATTCGTCCAAGGCGGACGCGGTAAGCGCGATTATGGGAACTCGCGCGAGACCCTTTGCACTTTCCCATTCGCGGATGGTGCGCGCGGCCGTGTACCCATCCATGACCGGCATCTGAATATCCATCAGGACCAGGTCGTAACGACAGGCCTTGACCTTTTCGACCGCGATTGACCCGTCCTCGGCGTGATCGATCGTGTATGGGGCCTTCTTCATGTAGGCGTCGATCAGCATCCGGTTGTCAGGTGAGTCGTCGGCGAGCAGAATTCGCAGGGGCCGCAGGTCGTCCTGTGCCGCACCCAGGCGCGGGTTGGGCCCGACCGGCGACGCTGAAGCCTGGACGCGGGACGCCAGGTCTGGCTGATTTGGCGATTTTCGCTCTGTAATTTCCATCAGTGCTCCCAGCAGGTCGGCCCGCTTGATTGGTTTCACGAGGTACCGGCTCTTAACGCCGAAGCCGGGAACGAGTAGTTCTTGTCGCGCCGCGGCCGCTGCCGGCAAGGCAGCGGCCATTGTCAGGATACCCACGCCGGAAGCGTGGTCACCGAGGCCCTCGGCAAGGTCTCGCACGCATTCGATTCCGTCCGATCTGGAGATCCGTTCGTCTATTAATAACACATTGTAGGGAACCATGTTGGAGTTGTTGTTAGCGGATTTAAGCAGGGCTGCGCCGGCGTCCTCGGCTTCCTCCACGGACGCCCCCGCGGCCGCCAAGATCTCGCGGAGCGTCGCGCGGCTGCTCGCGCACGGATCGAGGATGAGCACGCGCACGTCTGCGAGTAGCGCCTCATCATAGGAGGGCTCTTCGGATCCCATCGCTTCGTCGTCTGCGGAGGGCATTTCGAGCGGCACCGTCACTGTAAAACTGCTGCCGGCTCCGAGCGTGCTTTCGAGCGCGATTGCGCCTCCCATCAATTCGACCAGCCGCTTCACGATGGTGAGGCCAAGGCCGCTGCCGCCATATTTGCGCGCGATCGAGGAGTCGGCTTGCGTAAAGCTGGAGAAGATTGTTCGCGCCTGCATCGCCGAGATACCGATTCCGGTGTCGCGCACCACAAAGCGCATCCAGACTCTCGCGTCGCCAGCCGGGGGGCCTGCGCCGTTCCGTGTCGAGGGCTCCGAGACCGTATCCGCGAGCGGCGGCCCGGTTTGTTCCAGGGTTAGCTCGATTTCTCCGGAATGCGTGAATTTGATCGCGTTGCCGACCAGGTTGAAAAGAATCTGGCGCAGCCGCAGCGGATCGCCGCACAGCCGCGTAGGGGTCCCCGGGACGATTCGGCCAATCAGGTCGAGGCCCTTGCCATGCGGGCGCAAGGCCAGCGTCTCGAGCATTTTCTCGATCAGGTCGCGCAGGTCGATGGGGATCTGCTCGAGGTGCAGACGGCCGCTCTCGACCTTCGCCAAATCGAGGATTTCGTTGATCAGATCGAGGAGCGTGTTGCTGTTGCTGCGGATGGTCCCGAGATAACGGCGCTGTTCCTCGGTCAGGTCGCTTTCCCATAAAAGGTCAGCCAACCCCAGGATCGCATTCATCGGGGTACGAATTTCGTGCGACATGCCCGACAGGAATTCCGATTTCGCCTGCGACGCGGCGAGCGCCGCCTCGCGCGCCACGAGCAATTCCGTCTCGACCCGTTTGCGATCGGTAATGTCACGGGCGATTGAAATGACGCACAGCTCAATGCCGACTTCCGCCACCACTGCCGAGACGCTGTGCGGAATCAGGCGGCCGCTCCGATGCCGCAGCATCGTATCCATGTTGTGCGCTCGGCCGTGGCTCTGGAGGTTGTGCGCGAATTCCCTAAACGCGTTGGGATCCGCCCAGATTCCGGTGTCCCTGGTGCGGCGGCCGATCAGCTCTGCGGGCTCAAGGCCGCTCATCGCGCACAGGTTTTCGTTGACGGCGGTGATTTTGCCGTCGCTCATGCGGGCGATCGAAATCGAGTCGGGGCAGACCTCGAAGAACCGCCGGAGCTTGCCCTCGCTGTCGGCCAGGTTGCGCAGCGCCCGCTCGCGCTCTTCCATGGCTCGCGTGCGCTCCTCAATCTCCGCGCGCAACTGATCCTCGGTCCGCTCCAGCGTTTCAATATGCGAACGCATCGCCTCGCGCGCCGCGATCAGGTCACGCTCAGTCTGTTTGATCGCTGTGATGTCGCGTGCAATCGAGACCACGCAGGTCTCGCGGCCGAGTTCGACCACGGTGGCCGAAATCAGGTACGGATGCACCTCGCCGGATTTGGTCCGCAAGTCCATTTGTTTATTCGCGACCTTGCCATCCGCTTTCAGACCTTGCAGGAACCGATGCAATTGTTCGCCGTCGGCCCAGAGCAGCAGTTCTCGCGCGGTGTGGCCCAGCGCCTCGGCGTTCGAGTAGCCGGTAGCGCTGAAGGCTTCGTTGACATCGAGGTAGCGCCCGTCGCTCTGGCGGCTGATCGTAATCACGTCGCTGCTGGTCGCGAAGATCTTGCGCAGCTTCGCTTCACTCTCCCGCAGCCGCTGATTGATCACCTCGCTTACCGCCACGGCCGCCGCCCGCTCGCGAATCTCCGCCCGCAACTGATTGTCGGTCAGCTCCAGCCTTGCGATCTGTGCGCGCATCGCCTCGCGCGCCGAGATCAGTTCACGCTCGGTCTGCTTCACCGCCGTCAGGTCGCGGCAGATCGCGACGACACACTGTTCACCCCCGAGTTCCACCACCGTGGCCGACACCTGGTAGAAATACACCGTGCCGTCCCTGGCCCGCGTATCAAGGTCGAAATTAGTGACCGTACCGGTAACCTTTATTTGCTGCAGAAAGGCCCGTAACTGGTTCGGGTTGGCCCAGATTCCGAGACTTTCCGCACTCTGCGCGAGCACCTCATTGCGGGTATAGCCGAGCCGCTCGAAGCTGTGGTTGAAGTCCAGGTAGCGCCCGTCGCTGAGCCGGTTGATGGTGATGATGTCGGCGCTGGTCGCGAAAATCCTGCGCAACTTCGCCTCGCTCTCGCGCAGCCGCTGATTGCTGGACTCGCTCGCCGCCACCGCCGCCGCGCGTTGCGCGACCTCTTCAAGGAGCTGGCGGCGGCTGTTCTGCAGCGCCATGATCCGGCTCGCGATTTCATGGCGATAACGCTGTCCGGCCAGCGCCGCGTAATGAGCCGCACCGGCGGCCGCCACCAGCGCGATCCAGATGTACCCCGGATGTGGGTCTACGCCGGAACGCACCAGCGTAAACGCCGCCATCGAAATGGCGCCCGCACCCGCCAAACCGGTCTGCCAGCGCCAATTCCATGGCACCAGCGCGGCCGCGCCCATCATCGTAGTGGTGACCGTGAACGTCAGCACCGTGGAATTCAGATTGACTATTGCCAGCGCCGCCGTTCCCGTAAAAAGTAACGAGCAGCTCACCAGGATGACCTCGGCCATCCGATGCTGGTAGCTCGGCAAATACGTCGCTCCCAGGAAAATCAGCGAAACCAGAATGTTGAAAAGATGTAGCGGCAGGGTCACCTCGTGTGACGCGCCGCTCCACCGCCAGTCCGCCGCCAGATAACTGGCCTGGAACACCAGCACGATAGCAGTGCTCGCGCGAAAGACGTGCAAAAGCCACTGCGCATTGGTCCAGTTCATCGTCGCCGCCGGGTCGATCCCCGGCTCATCGATTGCGGCGAGTTGCGGCGTCTCCTCGGTTGCAATATCGGCCGCCGGCGGCGTTCGAATTTTCACCTCCGGCTCTCTCGCGAGGGCTCGAGTTAAAACTGTTCGCTGCATCATCAAGGCGGCGCGCCGCCGGATGGCAGCTTCGTTCAAGGCGGAACGCCGCAGTTGGTTGATTGAGAGCAAGAGCGATGCCGCTGAAGGACGATCTTTCGCCGCCTTCAATTCTCTCAGCGTTGCGACCATCAACCGGTATTCGCGATTGCGGGATTTATTCGGTCATTTGCGACGCCTGGGATCGTCTCAATATGGGACGCCTCGGAATCTCCCCATGATGTCGCCAAGGGTTCGAACGTCCTAAAGGAGGCGTGTGCAACCCGGCCTATCGACGCGCCGAAAGGTCGTTCAGCAGGCGTCCAGCGCCCGCGCCAAATCGGCGACCAGATCTGCGGTCGCCTCCAATCCTACCGACAGGCGGATCAGTCCCTCGCCAATTCCGGCCCGTTCGCGCTCGGCGCGAGGCATCCCCGAATGCGAGGTCTTCGACGGCCGCGTGATGAGACTCTCGACCCCGCCCAGGCTCGGCGCGCTGATTGGTATAGTGAGGTGGTCGATGAACGCCTCCGCCACCGCGACGCCGCCGTGCAGGTCGAAGCTCATCATGCCGCCAAAGCCATCGAACAATTCGCGTGCGCGCGCATGTCCGGGATCGGTCTCGAGCCCGGGATAATGCACCGCCGCCACCTTGGGATGCGCGACCAGATAACGCGCGATTTTCAGAGCACTCTCATTTTGATAGCGCACGCGGACGGCCAGTGTTTTCAGCCCGCGATGCAGCAAAAAGCAAGCGTGCGGATCGAGCGAACCGCCGAGGTGGCTCAGCGTCCGATTGATCTTCTCGACCAGCTCGGCGCGGCCGATCACCGCCCCGGCGACGATGTCCGAATGTCCGTTGAGGTACTTGGTGCCGCTGTGGATAGATAGATCGAAGCCGATCTCAGCCGGCCGGAAATTCACCGGACTGGCAAAGGTATTGTCGATGATCGAAATCAGGCCATGGGCCCGTGCGAACTCGACCGAGGCGCGCAGGTCAGCAACCTGCATCAGCGGATTCGAGATCGTCTCGACGTAGATCGCGCGGGTCTGCGGCGTGAGATTCTCGCGCCATGAAGCGGGATTGCCGCCGTCGATATAGTCAACGCCGATGTTCATCCGCGGAAACTCCAGGCGCATCAGGTCGTGAGTTCCGCCGTAAAGGCAGTCCTGGGCCATCACGCGCTCGCCAGCCCCCGCGATGGTCATCAGCGTGGTGGCAATCGCCGCCATTCCGCTCGCCATCACCAACGCCGACTCGGCACCCTCGAGAGCCGCGAGTTTGCGATGCAGCGCGACGTGGTTGGGCGTGTTGCTGAGCCGGATGTAACGCAGTGCGTAATAGCTGTCTTCGCCGCGATATTCGAACGTCGAGGATTGAAAGATCGGCATAGTGACGGCGCCTTCGATACGCGGCTCCGGCTCGCCGGCGTGAATGCACTTGGTTTCTATACCCGTCATTGGTTTGTTCACGACTCACCTCGATTCGCGTAGCTGCGCCAACTTCGCCCAACCTCGCAATCTTAACCCGGACAGGCGCGAACTCGAACAACTTGCGCTAAGATCCGTTCGACCGATTCGAGGGAGCAGTAAAAGTGAAAGTCATTGTCGTTGGGGGGGGCATAATCGGTGCGTCGATCGCGTGGCGCCTCGCGCAGGAACGCGCGGAGGTCGTAGTGCTCGATCGCGTGCGCTTCGGGCAGGAAGCCTCGTGGGCCGCGGCGGGGATGATCGCGCCTCAAGCGGAGGCGCAATCGCCGGGCGTGTTCTTCGATCTCTGCCTCGCGGCGCGCCGTGTCTTCGATGCGGCTGTCGATCGACTCGAGACCGATTCCGGCATCGATCCGGAGTACGATCCGCAGGGCATTCTTTATCTCGCGCTGGACGACGGCGAACGCATCGAGCTCGAGTCGCGCGCCCGTTGGCATCGCGAGGCCGGGGCGCTCGTCCATGAGCTTTCGCCGGCTGAAGCGCGCAAGATCGAACCTGCGATTTCGCCCGAGACGCTCTTCGCGCTCCATCTGCCCGACAACCGGCGTGTCGATAACCGCAAGCTGACCCAGGCCTTTATCGCGGCGGCGCTGAATGCCGGCGCTAAATTTCGCGAGAACGCCCGCGTCGATTCGATCGTTACTGCGGGTGGCCGCGCCAGCGGGGTCCGCCTGCACGACGGCAGCGCCGTCGCCGGCGATCTGGTTATCATCGCGGCAGGCGCGTGGGCGCATTACGTCCGCGGCCTCGAGGCCGATGGCGTGGCGCTCCATGCCGTGCGCGGCCAGATGCTCTGCTTCGAGGCGCGTCCCCGATTGTTGACGCCCGCGATCTTCTCGATGCGGGGATATCTCGTGCCTCGCCGCGACGGCCGGATCCTCGCGGGCTCCACGATGGAAGTGGCTGGCTACAACAAAATCGTCACCCTGGGCGGGATGGAAAAGATTACCCGCGGCGCGATGGCGATGGTGCCGTCGCTCGGCGACCTGCCGTTTCGCGAGGCGTGGGCTGGACTGCGTCCCGCGGCCCGCGATTTGCTTCCGGTCATCGGCCGCTCGCCGTCGGTGCCCAACGTTATCTGGTCCACCGGGCATTACCGCAGCGGGATTCTGCTGTCCGCGATCACTGGCGAAGTGGTCGCCGATCTCGTCGCCGGGCGTACACCTTCGATTGATCTCGCTCCCTTTTCTCCCGCGCGCTTTACCTCATGATGAAATCACCAATCGCGGAAGCTAATGATATAGTCCACCCCAGGCTTCTCTCATGCCCACGAAGATAATCCTCGCGCTCGTCCGCGACCTGCTGCTCCGCTCACGCATCGAGGCCGTCGCCAGCGCGCTCGGCGCGGAGGTAACGCCTGCGTCAACGCTCGAACTTGCACGCGCCCGCGCCACCGAGATCTCGCCGGCGATCGTTTTCGCTGACCTCTCCGACGCGAATTTTCCCGCCGAAACGACTGCCCGCGAGCTTCGTGCGGCAGTGCCCGCTGCCCGTCTGGTCGGCTTCGCTTCCCATGTCGATTTGAAATCCCTGGCCGCGGCCCGTGCCGCCGGTTTTGACCTGACGCTCTCGCGCAGCGAATTCACCGCTCGCCTCCCCGAACTGCTCAAAGCCTGAATCCGCGCAATTCCGGTCCGCGATTGCGACTTAGTCTTTTGACCGGTCCCCATATATAGACCGCTCATCGTCATAAACCGCTCATAATCGCCGCCCTCTGCGGCTTAGCCATCTCTCATGCTAATCTTGATTCATGCCGCTGGCGGACTTTCATCCGGCTGTCGCCGAATGGTTCGGGCGTCGCTTCTCCGCGCCCTCGCGCGCGCAGGTCCTTGGATGGCCGGTGATCGCCGGCGCGACGCGGACGCCCGGCCACGACGTTCTGCTCTGCGCGCCAACCGGCAGCGGCAAAACGCTGGCCGCCTTCATGTGGGCGATCAACCGCCTGATTGTCGAAGCCGCAGCCGGCGCCCTGCGCGACGAAGTTTCGGTGCTCTACGTGTCACCGTTGAAGGCGCTCGCCAACGACGTCCGGCTCAACCTCGAGGAACCGCTTAATGGCGTACGCGAAGTCGCGACCGAAATGGGGCTTACGCTCGCACCGATCCGCGCCGGACTGCGCACCGGCGATACTCCCGCGAATGAGCGCACTGCGATGCTCCGACGGCCGCCCCACATCCTCGTCACCACGCCCGAGTCCCTCTTTATCCTGCTAACTTCGGCGCGCTTCCGCGAAAAGCTTGGCGCAGTCCGTTACGTCATCGTTGATGAACTTCACGCCGTTGCCGGCGATAAACGCGGCGCGCATCTCGCTATCACGCTCGAACGTCTGGAGCGAATGGTGCGGAGGGGTGGAGCGCCGCGACCGGTACGCATCGGCCTGTCGGCGACGCTCAATCCAATCGAGACGCTCGCCGCGTTTTTGGCCGGTGCGGAGGTGGCTGCCAACGGCGAGCGTACGCCGCGACCGATCCGTATTGTGCGCGCCGACGACGCTCCCCGCGAACTCGATCTCGCGGTCATTGCGCCCGGACCCGAACTTGGCGCGCTCGCCACTCATTCGCATTGGGAGGCGATGTACGACATCGTCGCGAACCTCATCCGCGAACACCGCACGACGCTGGTCTTCACGCTCTCGCGCCGCTGGGCAGAACGGATTGCGCTCGCGCTCCAGAAGCGGGTCGGTACCGACGCCGTCATGGCGCATCACGGCAGTCTCGCGCGCGCCGAACGCCTCGCCGCCGAACAGCGCCTTAAGCGCGGCGAACTCAAGGCGATCGTCGCCACGGCCTCCCTCGAACTCGGCATCGACGTCGGCGCGGTTGACCTCGTATGCCAAATCGACTCGCCTAAATCGATCTCCGCCGCAATCCAGCGCGTCGGCCGCTCCGGCCACAGCCTCGGCGCCACGCCCAAAGGACGCTTCTTCGCCCTCACCATCGACGACTTGCTGGAATGCGCGGCTGCGGTGCGCGCCATCCGCCAGCGCCATCTCGACGAGGTCGAAGTGCCGCTCAATCCGCTCGACGTCGCCGCCCAGCAAATCGTCGCAATCGCGACTGATGAGGAGGATATCGGGGAGGACGAACTGCTCCGCCTGATCCGATCCTCGCACAGCTACGGCACTTTCACGGCTGCTGCTCTGCATCGGTTGATCGATGAAATGGCGACGCAGTTGCCCGAACGTATCCAGGGCGCCGCGCCGAAGATTTTCTACGATCGCGTTGCCCGCCGCGTCCGCCCGCGCCGCGGCGCTCGCCTTTCCGTGATCACCTCGGGCGGTACGATCCCCGAGGCCGGCAACTACGACGTCGTGATCGCGTCAGAGGGCCGCAAAATTGGCGATGTCGAGGAAGACTTCGCGCAGGAATCCGCGCGCGGCGATATCTTCGCGCTGGGCTCGATGCCGTGGAAAATCCTCGGCATCTCAAAAAACCGTCTCATGGTCGAGCCCGCTCCCGGAATGGCGCCGTCGCTGCCGTTCTGGCAGACCGAGGCCGGCGGACGATCGCCCGCGATGTCCACCGAGATTTGCGCATTGCGCCGCGACCTCGCCGCCTTCTTCCCGATCGGCGATTCCGTCAAACGCGACAGTGAACACGAGCGTGCCGCCATCCGATGGCTGGTTGCCGAATGCGCTGTTGACGAAGCAGCGTCGGCGCAAGCCGTCGCGTGGGTTCGCCGCGGGGTTGCGGCGCTCGGCGTCATTCCCGACGAGAAAAACCTTGTCGTCGAACGCTTCTTCGACGGCCTCGGCGGCACCCAGATCGTCATCCACTCGCCCTTTGGCATCCGCTTCAACCGGGGACTCGGCCTCGCGATTCGCAAGCGCCTGTGCCAGTCGTTCGATTTCGAAATCCAGGCTTCGGCTATCGACGACGCGGTGCTGCTCGCGCTTAATTCGCGTCACAGTTTCCCGCTCGAAGACCTCATGACGACGGTCAACTCGCGCACCGCGCGGCCGACTCTGGTGCAGGCGATGCTAGACGCGCCGATGTTCGAAGTCCGTTTCCGCCACGTCGCTACGCGCGCGCTTGCCGTGATGCGCTCGATGCGGGGGCGCAAAGTCCCTGCCTGGATTCAGCGCCTGCGCACTCAGGAACTGATCACAGCGATCTTTCCGCGCCGCAACGCATGTTTCGAGAATCGGCCACCGGCGATTGAAATCCCGGATCATTACATTGTCCGCGAAACCATCCGCGAATGCCTCGAAGAGTCCGCCGACGCCGATCGCATCGAGGTGGTCCTGCGCGGCCTGGAAGACGGATCAGTCCGGCCGCACTTCGTCGATAGCGTGGCGCCGTCGGTGTTCGCCCATCGCATTCTGCTCGCGTGGGACTATTCATTCCTCGACGACGGCGAACGCGCGAATCGCCGCAGCCGCACGGTCACGATGAATCGCGCGATGGCCGAGGATGTCTTCCGCGACGAGGATCTCTCCGCGATGATCTCCGCCGACGCCGTGGACCGCGTCGCCGCGGATATTGGCGGCTACTCCGACGGTGCGCGCCCGCGCAACGCCGACGAACTCTACGAACTGGCGCGCACGCACGGCGCGATCCGCTCGGCGGCGCTCGAACGGGCGATTGGCGGAGAAGTGTCGGCGCTGGCAGTCGAGCTCGAGCGGGGAGGGCGCCTGATTCGCATACGAGTCGCGCCGGACGCGCCCGAATCTTTCATCGTGGCCGAAGACGCCGCGCTGTTTTCCGCTGCGTATCCCGAAGCCGACTTGACTTCTCCGATCTCACACGACGTTCGTGAACCGCCGAATGTTGACGACGTGCCGCGAATCACGCGCGAACACGCGCTCCTCGAAATCGTGCGCCGTGCTCTCGCGACGAGCGTGCCCGCGACCGCGCTCGACTTGGCCGTGAGGCTCGCACTTTCCCCCAAAGAAATTGAGGGCATCCTCGCCACACTCGAAGCGAACGGCGTGGTCTTTCGCGGCTACTTTACGACGGCGCGTCCAAGCACCATGGATGGCGATCGGGATCGCACTGCGCTCATCACCAACGGTCGCGCAAATGGCCTGAGCGAGAGCACCGAACAATGGTGCGACCGCTACGTCCTCGAGCGCATCCATCGGCAGACGCTCAACCGTTTGCGTTCGGAAGTTGAGCCTTGCGCGGACCACGAATTCGCCGCGTTCCGGCTGCATTGGATGCAGGTTGGCGTCGAGCTTCCGGCGGGTCCCGAGGCCGTCCGCTCAGTGCTCGAACAACTCTCCGGACTGATCTTCGATCCTTCGTTCTGGGAACAAGCGATTCTTGCGGCGCGAATTCGCGGCTATCACCCCGAGCATCTGGACCTCCTCTGCCTGAGCGGCGACCTCCGCTGGATTGCCGGGCCGCGCGATGAAGGGGAGGGGAGTACACAGCTCGGTTTCCCCGGCGCCATCGCTTTCATACCGCGCCGCCAGCGCTTCCTCCCAGCCGGTGCCGCACCGCCACCCGACGAACGTGCGGCGGTTGTCTATCAGTCCCTGCTCGTGAATGGAGCGCAGTACCTCGATCAGGTCGCCGATCGTTCCGGCCTTTCGGAGCGCGATACACTCGCCGCGCTGTGGCGACTCGCCGCAACGGGCCTCGCCTCCAACGATAGCTTCGGGCCGCTGCGGCTGCTGTCCTCCGATCCCGCGACGGGACGCGCAATCACCGATGCGCCACGCTCCTCGAACGGGCATGCGACGTCATCGATCAAGCACGACGCCGCGCTTAGGGCTCGCTTGAAGTCGAGCCTGAGCGGCCGCTGGTCAGCGATCGAAGCCGCGCCGTCGCGAGACGATCACGCCAACGAAATCTCCGCCGATGGCGACATCGCCTCGCGTCGCAATGGCACTGCAGGAGACCCGACCGCCTTCGACACGGTACGGGAAGCCGCGATCATGCTGCTCGCGCGCCACGGTATTCTGACCCGCGAGATGCTCGCGCTGGAACCGTCGCCACTCTCATGGCAAACGCTTTCGTTCGCGCTCCGCCGGATGGAATACGCCGGTACTATTCGCCGCGGCTACTTCGTGCGTGCGTTATCGGGCGAGCAGTACGCGTTGCCGGAAGCGCTTGAAATGCTGCGCGCCATCCGCGTGCAGAACGCCGCCCAGCAACCGCCACTCGCCGTGAGCGCCGCCGATCCCGCCAATCCCTATGGTGTATTGCTGCCCGGA
>Ga0302324_100003045_pt1 | contig 37994 bp, 27 predicted proteins | sample Palsa_T0_1_FD_201949 | JGI IMG/M metagenome (GOLD analysis project Ga0302324, IMG submission 201949) | Peat permafrost microbial communities from Stordalen Mire near Abisko, Sweden - Palsa_T0_1 | ecosystem: Environmental > Terrestrial > Soil > Palsa > Peat permafrost | place: Sweden: Abisko... | reverse complement strand
TGCGCAGCAAAGCGTGCGCCCATGATCCACGTGTAGAGCGGCACATCCGGGCTGTGCAAGGCAGCCTTTGCAAGTGCCAGACGCAGGAAAGCAGTGTCCGATTGAGCATAGTCGCGCAGCAGCGTCAGAACATCGCCTGGCCGGTTCTGGTCAAGCAGGAAATCGGCGTACGCGACGAGCAGAAAATTGTCGTTGGGTGTCAGCGCGAGCGCCCTGCGATAGTAGGTCTCAGCACCCCTCCAGTCACCCAGTCGCTCTGAGGTCTCAGCGAGAAGCCCCTGAACCCACGCCGACAAAGCCGGCGGCAGGGGCCGCGAGCCACGGTCAACCTGTTTCAACAAAGCCAGACTTTGCTCGGCCGCGCCGACGTAGGAGCGCAGATTGCCCGCGCAGGCAATCGCGAGCGTGTAACCGTTGTTGGCCGCGACCTGTGAACAGTCGCGCCCCGCGGTGTCGTAGTCACCCTGCACCATGTCCAGATTTGCTAGCGTCAGCCACGCCTGGGTGCTGTGCGGATCCGCGCCCAAAGCCTTCTTGAGCTGCTGCCGGGCCTCAGCAAATTGATGGCGGTACTGGAGAATCGTCGCGTATTGTACGAGCACGCCTGCAGAGGGTGATGCCTGCGCGAGCCACGGGCCCAGCACGGCCTCGGCATAGCCGACGTAATGCGCATCGCCGATCTGGCGGCCAAAGTCGATGTAGGTTTGGCTGAGCTCCTGCGCAAGCTGCAAATTGGGGCCGTCGGCGTCGAGCTTGGCGCGCAGGAGGTGCATTTGACGCACCATCGGATCGGCAGTGCTTGGGACTTCCTGGAGAATCTCCGCGTCATTCACAGGAATATAAGGAGCACGGTACGGAGGCTGCGGCGCCGCACCGGGTGCGGGACTTACGAGCGCAGCGAAACCCGGCGCACACCACACGAATACGCCCAGGCAAAGGGCGACACGAAGCCGATGTAGCGAACAAAAATGCAGATTCATACCGGATCCGCCACCCGCGCCAGCCTCTCATGGTTTACGCAGGAAAGCGCCAAGCGGATGCGGGCTGATGCTACCGGCGGTGCTTGCGCGCCCTCTCCTGCCCCAGCGTCGCTTTGCGGACGACCGCCACGAGCCGCAGGGCCTCTTCTGCCGAGTTGTACATGGAAAAGCCGACGCGTATGAGCGACCCGTCGGGCACCTGCAGGATCTCGACGGGCCGCGGCGCATAAAAGTTGCCATCCCACACACAGATCCCAACGGCTCCCAACGTGCGCGCGAGGGTAGCCGATTCGTGCCCGTCTACGGTGAACGAGACGGTCGGCGCACGCGGCGCGTCGGTAAACGGCACGCCCCATAAGCGCACTGCCGGCAGCTGCGCCAGTTCCGACCACAGCAGCGCTCCCAATGAATGCTCGTAGGATGAGATTGCGCCAAGCGCGTCATGCACGGCGGCGCCTCGTCCGCTGCCGCGTCCGAAGCCGGCGAGATAGTCAACCGCGGCTCGCACACCCTCGATCGCGGGGTGATTCAGCGTGCCCGTTTCGATCCGATAAGGTGCAGCGCTCTCCTGCACGACGAGCCGATCGGGATTCAGTGCTTCGAGTGCCCCGGCGCGTGAATAGAGCACTCCGATGTGCGGCCCATAAAACTTGTAGGCCGAGCAGAGCAGGAAGTCCGGATCGAGGCTTTGCACGTCGACGGGGAAATGCGGCACGTAATGGACCGCATCAAGAATCAGTAAGGCCCCGGCGGCGCGAGTGAGCGCGCGCGCGCGCGCGATGTCGTTTACCGTGCCAATCGCATTCGAGGAGCAGCCGAGCGCGAGTACCCTGGTGCGCGGGGTGATGAGATTTGCCATGGCGGCGTAATCAAGGTTTCCACTTGCCAGCAGCGGCACCTCACGCAGCACCGCGCCGCTTTCCTGCAACAGCCGCCACGGGCCACGGTTAGCTTCGTGGTCGAGTTGTGTGATCAGCACCTCATCGCCCCTTTGAATAGTGCGGGCGAGCGCGCGCGCCAACGAGAACGCAAGCGACGTCATGTTCTGGCCGATGGAGATGCGCTCCGGGCCCGCAGCGCCGAGCAGATCCGCGATGGCCGTGCGGGCGCCGCTCATGCGCTCATCAAGCTCCGCGGAGGGCGGAAAATTGCCGTGCGTGTTGACGTTGCGGCTGCGATAGCAGTCGGCGATCGCATCGATGACGGCTTGGGGCACTTGCGTGCCACCCGGACCGTCCAGGTAAGCGACCCGGTGCGCCCCGAAGGTGCGCTGCAGAGCCGGAAAATCTGCCCTGCAGCGGCGCGATTCCGCCTCGCTAAAAACTCTATGGCCAGCTGCCTTCATCATCACCATCTCCCCCGTTCCAATTTGGTCCCCGCTGCGCGCCCCTCAGGGCGCGCGCATATCGGCACTAACGACCGCTCCACCGAGCTTGCCGCGCATCAGCGCGCGGGCATCGGCCGCGCCTTCCGTCCAAGTCACGTGCAGCGTGCCACTTAGCGCTTGCGCCCCGGTGAGCTGCAGCACGGCGGAAGCGCGCCCGCTGCGGCCGGCAAGGCTCAGCGTCCCCGACACGGCAAGATCCTCACTCCAACGCACACCGCTCAGCCTCAGCACCGATTGGCCCGCGTGGCGCTTAATAGTAAATGTGCCGCCGCGAAGCCCGACACCCTCGCCCGTCGTGTTTGACTCGACCCGTCCGATGACGTCGGCGGCGGTGAGAAGTGCGGTAGTTGCCGCTTGCAGCTGCCGGGTCGTCGCCGTGTTGCCCGGCAGCGCGTGCGCTGGTGCAACATCGGTTGAGCGGCGCGCGAATCGCGCCAGGAGCCGCACCGGCGGCACGGATTGCGTACAGGCGGTATCCTGCGTCTGCAGGGTAATGATGAATCGGCGAGCGATGTCGGCGGCGCAACCACTGCGCGCATGCGGCAGCGCATTGACGTGAAAGCTGTTGGCGAATATAAGCTGCCGAGCGTGCACAAAGCGCTTGGCTGCCGCGGCGCCATCGGCAATCGTGGTCATGTTGTCGAGCTCGCCCGAGAGAACGAGGGTCGGCACGGCCGGATAGCTCGCCGCCTCGGGCACCACATGCCCCGCGGGATGCGCCACCGGCGCTAACGGCCACAGCACGCAGGTATCAATGAAACTGTAATCGCGCGGCAAGCCGCGATACTCGTCGATCGTAAAGGGCGCGTAGGTGTTGGGAGCCGTCAGCTTGCGTTGCTCGATCACCCGATTGCGATCCAACAGGCGACTTGCCGGAGGCAGTCGCATGTCAAAGATCTGCGGCTCATCCTGACAGGTAATGGCGACGGCAAGACCGGAGCTGAACCTCTCAGGCGCGTGAGTCGCATCGCGTGAGTCCACGCCGACGAGCGTCTCGGCCATGAGTCTGAGCAGCGGCGCCTGGTCAGCGGCGACGAACGCGCGGGCGGCGGCATCGAGCTCGCGCACGCTGGACAATGCCGGCGCACTGGCAAACATGACGGTCGCCAATGCGGACGCATCGGCGGTAAAACTCTGCACTTTGCCATCTGCATCCGGCGCACTCGCCTTGAAGGGCGCACGGCGCAGCGACGCAAGCGCCGGAGCGATGTGATCCAGTGACTCACCTGGAAGCTGCGCGCAGTCCGGATCGCGACGGCACGCGATATTAAACTTCGCACGCATGGCCGGCGCGTAAGTCGGGTACCACGCGTAGTCCGGCCCATCGAGAGCATAGGCGCCGTCCAGGATGAGCGAACGCAGTCTCGTGGGATGGCGCACCGCAAACACCTGGCTGAAATACGTGCCGTACGAATCCCCGTACAGATCGATCGGCCCTGAGCCCACTGCAGCCACGATCGCTGCCAGGTCATCCGCGGCGTATGCCGTGCTGTAAAGGTCGGCGGTTCGATCCAGGAAACGGCCGCAGGCGCCCACATCCTCTTCGCTGATCGTCGGGGAGTTCTGCAGTGCCTTGCAATTGATCGCGCCGGATCCGCCGGTACCACGATTGTCCATGATGAGAAGATCGCGATGGGTGAGAAGTGGCCGAAAGAGCGCCAGGTATTCATCGCGCGAGTCGGTGGCGGGATAACCGGGGCCGCCCTCGGTTGCGACCAGCAGCCCCTCGCTCTGACCGGCCGCCTCATGGGGGTAATACTCGAAGTGAATTGCAAGTGTCCCGGCGACGACTCCCGAGGGATCTAGTGCCCGCTTGAGGCTGCCACACCATGCGTCGCTTTGCGTGCAGCGCCGCAGTGTCAAAGTGCCCGCCGTCAGACTCGAGCGAATGCCGCCGCCTACGGGTGTCTCGGCCATGGAAACGGCCGGGAGGGCGAGCCATAACAGGGCGCAGACGAGTCGCACGCGCGCGCACGTGCTAATGATCATGGCGACGGGAACCGCACGCCGCGCGTTACTAAGACCAGCATGTCGCCTGCCCCGATTGGTATTGCATGTGAGCCTTAAGACTATCTGCGAGGCGGGATCTTTCCGTGGGTCGCGATTATTAAACGCTTGTACAGTAGCGTAAATCAGTGAGTTCAAGAAGAGACGTGCCGCGCGCGCGTCCGTGGTGGCCTTCCTGCGCCGCACGCTGCAAACTGTATCCCTTATGCAGTCTTCGATTTTGGAGAATTCATGCGCAAACTCGCCACCGTCGTCGTTAGTTTCGCGGTTGTTTGGTTCGTGTTGCCGGCGGCTGCAGCGGCGCCGAAGACGAAGACGGTTGTGCTCGTCGTCAGCGATGGTCTGCGCTGGCAGGAGGTCTTCACGGGCGCCGATCCCTTGCTGCTTGACCCGAAGAATGGTGGCAGCTGGATGGAAGAGGAGCAGCTCAAAGAAAAGTTCTGGCGCGATGACCCGCAGGAGCGCCGCCGCATCCTGTTTCCGTTCATCTGGGGCACCGTCGCCTCGCACGGTCAGATCTTTGGTAATCAGGCGAAGGGCAGCGTGGCGCATGTGACCAACGGCCTTGCCTTCTCCTATCCTGGCTACAACGAGATGACGGTCGGCTATCCGGATCCGCGAATCGATCGCAATGAATTCGGGCCAAACCCCAATGTAACGGTATTTGAATGGCTGAACGGCCTGCCGGAGCTCTCCGGGCGTGTCGCGGTCTTTGGCACGTGGTCGATCTTCGATGACATCTTTAACAAGCCGCGCAGCCACCTTGTCATGCAGACCGGGTGGAGTATTCCGCGCTCCAGCGGCGATCCCACAAAGGATGCCCTGCTCGCCCGGCTTTTGAACACCACGACGCGCTTTGACGAAGAAGATGTGTTCGACGCTTTACTGCAGGTGCCGGTCCTCGACTACGTGCGTACCGGCGAAGCGCGTGTGCTGTTCGTCGGCTACGGCGAGACGGACAACTGGGGACACCAGGGCCGTTACGATCTGGTGCTCGACAGCGCCCAGCGGATGGACGGATTTGTCGCGGAACTCTGGAAGACGATGCAGGACATGCCGCAGTACCACGACAGTACGACGTTCATCATTACGGCGGATCATGGACGCGGCAGCGGACCGAACGAGTGGAAGGAGCACGGCGTTGAGGAAAAAGGCTCGGAGAACGTTTGGATCGCCGTGCTCGGACCCGACACTGCCCCGCTTGGCGAGCGCACTCACATCGCACCAGTGACACAGGCGCAGATCGCCGCGACCGTGGCGGCTTTGCTGGGCAAGGATTACCACCGTGCCGTTCCGGCGACTGCACCGCCGATTGCGGACGTGCTGAGCCACCGCTGACGCGTACGCAGCAGCGTGCCTCAGCCGGGCGCTGACTTAGCTGCAAAAGGCCGGGAGGCATCGATGCCCATCCAGCAGACGGCGGCCAGGAACGCGAACAGAGTGCCGATGACAAATGCGGCCGTCCAGGCTCCGTGACCGGAGAGATACGCCACGATCGGGATGCCGATGAGCCCGCCAATGTTGCCACCCGTGTTGAGCACACCGGTGGCCGTCATGGAATCGGCGCGTGCGATGAACATCGGCGCAGCCCAATACGAGCCTTCGGTGAGCTCGATGACCCCGTAACACAGCGCGAGCGTGCCTACGGCGCCATACGGATTACCGAGATGCACGGTGACCAGCAACAGCAGGCCCGCCGCCGGTAGAGCCACAAGCGGCGTTAACCGAAATCCCCAGCGCAGCCCAAATCGTGCACACAGCGGGGCTGCAAGGGCTCCGCCCACCCCCGAGCCCAACGCTGCCGCAAGCGGCGGTGCCGCTGCGAGCCAGCCACCTTCGAGGATGGTGAAGTGGCGTTCCTGCACGAGGTACAAGAAGCACCAGTTTGAGATCAAGTAGAAGACATAGTTCATGCAGATATAAGAGAGCGCCAGCAGCAGAATGGATCGCTCTGCCAGCAGCTGGCGCAATCGCCGCCACGAGATCGATGTTTGAGCCTGCTCTCTGACGTCCGAGCCGAGTTCGGCAAGCTCGGCCGGCGTAACGCGCGGATGCTCGGCGGGCGCATCGCGCCCGTACCATGCCCAAAGCACGATCAGCGCGAGCACCGGCAACTCGGGCCAGAACAACGAGTGTTGCCAGCCAAGCGAGTGCATGAGATAGGCAACTAGGGGCGGCGTCAGCGCCGCAGCGATCTGGAGGCCCATGGATTGCAGGCCCTGCAAAAGCGCCCACCGTTGTGGTCGAAACCACGCCTCCATGACGCCGGCGCTGACCGGAAAGATGGGACCCTGGGCAAGCCCGAGAATCAACTGCAGTAGCAGGAGGACGCCAAAGAGGGCGCTGCCCTCCAGCATCAAGGGCGCGAGCGGCGTCAGCAAAGTCGCGAGTAGCGCAATGCTCGTAATGATGACGAACATGCGCCGGGCGCCAAGGCGTTGGCCGATGATGCCACCCGGCAGTTGGAATGCCGCATAGCCAAGCACGAAGGCCCACTCAAGCCATCCGAGCTGCATCTGGGAGATGCCCAGATCCGGCATGATTCGTTCGGCGGCAATGGTCAGGCTTTTCTGCTGCAGATAAGCGACGCAGCCAAAACTAAAGAGAAAGCCAAATATGCGCCAGCGCACCCGCTGCAGTAGCGCGGTGCGCAGCGTCGTGCTGCGGGCGATCACGTGGTGGTACGGGCGCGGTCAGTATTTAACTTGAGCCGCTCGGTCACGTATCGACGGATGTCCAGGCTGAAGTCTTCCATGGGCGCGTAATACCCGTGGTGATGTACGCGACTCCTCATGCCCTGTTGCACCGACTCGCAGATCGCCCAATCCTGTCGGTTCACGAGATCCCAGAATTCGACCGCATCTGAGGGATCGAAATCGCTTTTGGCGACCTCCTGCGGCTCGAACAAGAACTGGCAGAGGATGTCGGTGCGCTCGGGGGCGCGCGGCTGCAAAATAAAGATTGCGGCATGATCGCACGCAAGACTGACGAATAGATTGGGGTAGATCAGCTCGCCCTTGTGCCGTTCGCGCTCATCCTGATTGAGCGTCGGGAAAGCCCGGCGCGTGGTCGTACCGAGGCGAGTAAAAGTGTAGGCGCCCGCGCGGTGCGGCACCCCGCGCATCCAATCGAGCCCGGCGCCGCCAGCTTCGCGGAAAGCCGGCACCACACTGCACAGCTCCGGGTGTACACCGCCGCAGTGATAGCATTCGTTGTAATTTTCGCAGATGACCTTCCAGTTGGCTGCGACCGTATAGCTGATCGTACGTCCGACGGACAATTGCGCGAGAGGATAGCGTGCGACACGTGACGGAATCGCGCCGAGCTGCGCTGCGAGTGGTTGCGCTTCAGCGGGCGTCAGATGCAGGAAAATGAACCCGCCCCAAGTGTCGATTCCGACCGGGTAGAGATGGATTGCACTTTTGTCAAAACCGCTCACACCCGCGAGGTGCGGCGCCGCGATCAGCTGTCCATCAAGGTCGTACGACCACTGATGATAAGGGCAAAGGATCGAGCGACCGGCGATCACGCCGCCGCGCACGGCGGCGCCCGGCGCCGATTCGCCATCGGCGCGGCACAACCGCGAGCCGCGGTGCCGGCAAACGTTATAGAAGGCACGCAAGGCACCGTGTCGATTACGCACCACGAGGATGCTTTCGCCGAGGATATCGAGCAGCAGATGATCGCCGGGTTTTGGGATTTGCTCTTCCCGCGCGACGCTCAGCCATTCGCGACAAAAGATCCGCTCCTTCTCGAGACGAAACGTTTCATCGGCGTAATACCAGCTCGACGGTAAGGTTTCCTCCAAGCCGCCAAGCGGTGAAGAGTCTGCGGGCGTCAAGCGATACGCTCCTCGGGTGTGTCGATGTTTGCGGGGGCAAAGGAGGTAAACGGTGCATCGCGCAAATACGATGCGGTTTGCGCCGCACCGTCGAGCTCGCGGGCATAACGATGTCCGCTGAAAGTCGCGTGCACGATGGCGCCAGGCGCGAGCGCATCGCCGATGCGATCCACTCCGAGGATGCCTGCGGCCTTTAGATCCTCCGGCCGCTGCGCGAGCGCCGCATAAAGCTCATCATTCGCACGGCGCGCACCCACGATCACCAGCGAGCGGCACGGCAGGCGCGACTCAGCTCCGGTGAAAAGGTTGGCAGCCACCGCCTCTTCGCCCTCCAGCCCGCAGATGCGCGTCAGTGTCACAACTTCGACGCCCGCATTGGCGAGCGCTCGATGCACCTGCGGCTGCTCGTTCGTCATGATTCCCCACGCCGCAGCATGCCCTGCCGGGGTCACATAGGTCACGCGACCGACTTTTCGCGCCAATTGCTCCGCGATGAGGCTGCCCATGTAGTAATTGTCGAAGTCGAACACCACGATGGGCTCCGCAAGCACCGCACCGCCGGCCAGATCATCTGGCGTGTAAACGGCGGGCGCGTTCAACTCCCCAACAGGTAGCTCAAGGGGCGAGTAGAGCGATCGTGTCCAGCGCGCACCCGTGGCGATTACCACGCGCGCGTGCTCCAATCCGAGAATATCGTCCACCGTGAGCTCATTGCCGGCGTAAAGAGTCGCGTTCGTGAGACGCTGCAGCTGGCCGAGACGCCAGTCAAGTACCCTGCCCCACGTACTGAGTCCGGGCAATTGTGTTTCAAAGCGCAAGCGCCCGCCGAACGAGCCGGCTGCCTCGGCGAGCGATACGGTGTAGCCGCGACGCGCCAGAGTCAGGGCACATTCGAGCCCTGCGGGACCGCCGCCAACGATCAGCACCGGTGCCTCACTTGCCGCCTTGGCGAAGCGCTCCGGATGCCAGCCGCGCCGCCATTCCTCGCCAATCGTTGGGTTTTGCGTGCAACGAACGGGCACGCTGTCGTGCCAGCTTGCGATGCAGATGTTGCAGCCGATGCACTCGCGAATATCCTGCTCGCGACCCTCGTCGATTTTTCGCGGCAGAAACGGATCAGCGATGGAGGGGCGCGCGGCGCCGATGAGATCGAGAACGCCGCGGCGAATCTGCGAGACCATGGTGTCGGGAGATGTGAAGCGGCCGACCCCGACGACGGGCCTCGTCGTCAGGCGCTTGACGAAATCAATGACCGGTTCATGACTGGCTTCGGGGGTGAAGCGCGACGGCGCGCAATCGGTCGGGCTCGAATCCAGTTTGACGTCCCACAGGTCCGGGACCTCGGCGAGCAGCTCAACGACTTCGTGTGCTTCGGAGGCGGCGCGCTCGCTCTTGCGGCCGCGAAGTTCCTCGAGACTGATGCGCAGCGCCACCGCGCACGTATCGCCAGCCGCATCGCGGGTTACGTCAAGCAGTTCGCGTACCAGGCGCACCCGATTGGCAACGCTGCCACCATACGCATCCGTGCGTCGATTCCATTCGGGCAGCAAGAACTCGTACGGCAGGTAGCCCATACCGGCGTACACGTAGATGATGTCGAACCCGGCGCGCTTGGCGCGGCGCGCCGCATCAAACTGCCAGCGGCGCAGATCGGCAATATCGGCCGCGTCCATGATTTTCGAGCGCTGATTGCCCATGAAGCCAACGTGTGTGGCCATCCAAGACACGCCCGAAGGCGAAAGAGGAGGCACCCGGCTCGTGCGATTGGTTACCGAGCCGCCGCCGTGCCACAACTCCACGCCCGCGAGAGCGCCGTGAGCGTGCACGGCATCCGTCATGAGGGCGTGCGCACGCACGTCGTTCTCGTCCCAGAGTGTCGCGTAAGGCAGTGGCGTGTCGTCGGAGGACGGATGGATAGAGACGTAGCCCGTACACACCACGCCCCAGCCACCCTCGGCCTTCATGCCGCGAAATCCCGCGCGCATCCGCGGCATCGTATTCGTCATGCCGCTCGCATGCGGAACCGCATAGAAGCGATTCGGAGCGCGCACGGGCCCGATGCGCACCGGCTCAAAGAGGACATCAAATCGCGGATTTCGCGCCACGCGGCCCCCGCCTCAGCGGAAAATCGAGTATAGCGAAAAGCATAAACCCACTGCTATTAATCGATCGTTCAATAGTGGACAGAGAGCTGGCCGTATAAAACCAGTTGCCGCAGTGGACCGAAGCGCATGCTGAAAGCCTCGCATCAGCCCGCCGGAGGCAACTCCATGGAGTCTCCCCGGTAGCGCGTCCAAATCTGCTCTTTCCCAAGGAGCGGGATGCCGATGAAGCCGCGCAGTTTGAGAGTATCCGGCGAGACGAGCTCGACCAGGCACTTATAGGTGCGGCCGCTCTCAGGATCGTAAATCGTTCCGCCCGACCATTTGCCGTCGCCGCCGTAGCGCAGATCGCGCAAGATGATCTGCCCCCGCAATGACTTGTTACGCAGCGCCGGATCAGGGTTCTTCGCATCGACTCGCCCCGGATGGTTCCCGCCGACGATGCGGCCCGTGTAAACGGCGGGCGCGGTACGGGTGATCTGGATGATTCCGTCCTTAGGCTCAGTAAGCCAGTTGCCAAGTATCCGCGATTCCATGTCTTCGCTTGCCAATGCCATAAGAGCGATGCTTGCCAATAGCGCAAGCACCTTAATACGCATCGCAGATCGAATCATGATTCGCCCTCCCCTTGAGGCGGCCCGCAGCCTGCGGCCATCATTACCTTAACCCGACTCGAGCGCCACGCTTAGTGGCTGCCAAGGCTTTGCAGCGGCTCTTAAGAGCCTGTGCCGGTGAGTTCGTTTACGCTATGGGTCGCGTTACCGCACGCCATCGGAACTGCCATGCCGGAACCTCGCCTGAATACGCGCTGCGTCCACGCCGCCCACGAGCCTGATGCGGCGGTGGGGGCAATCGCCGAACCGATTTATCTCACCACGACCTTTGAACGCGATGCCGACGGCGCCTATCCACGCGGCTATCGCTACAGTCGCGAAGGCTCGCCCAATCGAACTGCGCTCGAGTCGTGCATGGCGAGCCTCGAGGGCGGCATCGGGGCGCTCGCTTTCGCCTCCGGCCTCGCTGCCAACATGGCGATCTTCGAACTCTTGCGTGCGGGCGATCGTGTGCTCGCGCCGCTCGAAGCGTACTACGGCACCCTCAAGCAATTGCGCGAACATGCCAGCGCGCGCGGAATTACGGTGGATTCCACCGATTTCAGCGACAGCGCTGCTGTGCAGGCCGCGTTGACGGGGCGCACACGTCTTGTTTGGATCGAAACACCCACCAATCCCCTGTTGAGCATCACCGACCTCGCACGCGTCACCGCGATGGGCCATGCAGCCGGAGCATGGGTCGCCTGCGACAACACTCTCGCAACACCGATGTGTCAACAGCCCTTTGCCTTCAAGGCCGACTTCATCGTCCACAGCGGCACCAAATATCTCGGTGGGCACAGTGACGTGATGAGCGGTATCGTGGTCGTACGCGATGATCGCGCTCTTTTGGGACAGCTGCAGAACTGGCAGCGCGTCGGAGGTGCAGGACTCGCACCATTTGATTGCTGGCTGCTGCGCCGGAGTATCGCAACGCTGGGTATTCGTGTGCGCACTCAGTGCCGCAGCGCGCAACTCATCGCGGAGTTCCTGGCCAGTCATCCGGCGATCGAGCGTGTTTATTATCCGGGGCTGCCGCGCCACCCGGGATATGCAATCGCCGCAGCGCAGATGCCTGGTGGTTTTGGAGCTGTGCTGTCGATGTGCCTCACTGCCGGAAGCCCGGCAGCGTTCGCCGCAGCGCGCCGTACGCGCTTTTTCACTCGCGCGACGAGCTTGGGAGGAGTGGAAAGCCTCATCGAGCACCGCGCATCCATCGAGGGGCCCGGCTCGCAGACGCCCCAAAATCTACTGCGGTTGTCGATCGGCATTGAAGACACGCAGGACCTCATCGATGACCTTGCGCAGGCCCTTGTTTGAGTCGCGTGGCGCTCGCGACCGCCTTTGCCCTGCTGGCGTTTGCCGCCAATTCGCTGCTATGCCGAATGGCGCTACGAGACACCGCGATCGACCCTGCCAGTTTCACAAGCATTCGTCTCATCGCCGGTGCGATTACCTTGTGGCTGCTTGGCTGGATGCGCAGCCGAGGCTTTTCGGTCGGTGGCACATGGTCTTCCGCACTTGCGCTTTTTGCCTATGCGATCGCCTTTTCCTTTGCGTATGTGGCGGTCACCGCGGGCACCGGCGCGCTGCTGCTGTTCGGTGCCGTGCAGCTGACCATGATCTTGGTTGGTATGGCATCCGGAGAAAGGGTCACCGCTTGGATTGTGATCGGCTGGCTGCTGGCCGCCACCGGTCTGATCATCCTCGTGCTTCCCGGGCTCTCGGCGCCGCCGCTGCTCCAGGCGATATTTATGCTTGGCGCGGGCGTAGCATGGGGCATCTACTCGCTGCGCGGCCGCGGTTCCACCAATCCGCTACGCGATACTGCGGGTAACTTCATCCGGGCAGTCCCGGGCGCGCTCGCGATGAGCGTGCTCTATTGGAAGCACGCGTCCATCGATAGCAAAGGCATCCTCCTCGCGGTACTGTCCGGTTCGCTGGCATCTGGCGTGGGCTACGCGGTTTGGTACACCGCACTGCCACGTCTCAAAGCAATTGCCGCGGCAAACCTGCAGTTGACGGTTCCGCTGATCGCGAGTGTTGGGGGAATCATGCTCTTTGGAGAGCCGCTCACCACGCGTCTTGTTGCCGCTGCAGTCTTGTTATTGGGAGGTGTTGCTCTTGCAACGCGGCAGGCGATGCGCCCAACACGCAACAACTGACTCGCCAGAATTGGTCAAGCATTGCCAGACCGCGGCAAAAATCTCGCGCGATGCGTCGCCCGCCAAAATAAAGCAGGAATGGCATAAGGTGTTTCGCCGCACAGCCGCGCGCATACGCCAGCACGGTGCTCAGGGCTCAAGTGAGCACATCACCCCTCAATTGAGTGGCGCCATTCGCGCCAGTATGCACCGAAGCGCGAAAAAAGCGCCGCCGGCGTTTCCCCGTAGATGCGCGCCCCCAATATGAAGGCGGCATCCTCTAGCCCCTTGCGCTCCTGTTCAATGAGAGCAATTACTTTTGTCTTTGAGGCGGCCGGAATGGCGGCTGCCGGTGTGCTGATTTTCATGCACAGCACCGCTAGATCGTGATCTTCGCCGAGTCTATCGGCCAGATCCGCGACTTCCGCTGACAATTTGCCGATGGGTCCCTTCCCTACGGGTTTTAATACTGTCAATTGATGATGCAAGTACGTCGCTTGCTTGCGCCATTCGTGCAAATCTTCCACGCGCCGGTGCGAACACGCCTTTTGATACATGCGACGCCCGCGCCGATAGACGTGGCTCAGGCCTTTGCCGAGCGTGGACCAACCATGCTTCGCGATCGAATAGCTCCGTATCCGGCGTCGTGCGCTCCGAAGAGCCTGGCGGCTCAGCGCAAGTCCGGTAGGCTCAGTGCGCACCGCGCGCCTGATCTCGTTGCGACTCTCGGTTAGCGTGCAACGGATCGCTCGCAGGTGAGCTGCGGTCGTAGCGCCGCGAGCTTTGGCAAGAAGCTTGTCGACCGCGACGACTAGAATTTTTGCGTCTCGCACGGCTCCGAGTGGGCGTCCGGCATCGCGCAGGCGGCTATTCGTCTGACGGTATGTAGTCTCAGGCAAACCTTGCCGCAGCAGCAGCCAAACGGCGCGCGCCTTCTTGATGGCCTTGCGCGCCGCATGTATTGAAGCATCGGAGGGACAGTCACCCTTAAGGGCGCGCAGCGCCTCACCAATATGTTTGCAGACGATCTGGCGTGCCTCCAGAGTACCTGCTTTGCGGCCTTGCAGCTTTGTGGCCATGTTCAGTTTGGTTTTTGTCCGGCAAAGCGGTGAATCGCATTCAACAATAGCAGCTTCCATCGCGCGCGGGCCAGCAGGCGCAACATTCCGGCAAGATGCACGAGAATCAGGCAGCTAGTTAAATCACGGCCAGAACGGAGCGCATCACCATCCTCCACGCGTGTAAGCAAGCTCGCCTCGCCGCCGCCCGGTATCTGCACGAGTAACGCACAGCATCTTTCTTGCCGCGATAAAGCAAATACCGCTGCTTAGGGCTTGAGCGGTGCCTCGTTTCGCCCCATGACCACTGTGACGTATTGCGCGCTTTTTACGCAGCGTCAGCGTTCCGCCGAGGCCCTATAGGTAGTATCTGGTGAACCGATCCTTGCTCGAGCTTCGGCACAACGGAGACACCGGTGAGTACCCTTCGTAACGTCGCCCGCTTGCACGGGCGCACGGCTGACGATGATGTTGATGTGAAACTGCAAGCCGCCCAGGACGATCTGCGGCGCGTCGAGACGCATTTCCGCGCGACCATGGAGCAACTGCCAATCGGCATAGCCCAAGTCGATCTCGACGATCGTATCACTCGCTTCAACAGTGCCTTCTGCAAGATGCTGGGTTTCTCCTCAGAGGAGCTCGCCGGGAAGCTCTTTCCGGAGATCACCTATCCGGATGATCTCGAAGGCAGTGAAGCTGCAATGCAGCGCTTATGGCGCGGTGAGGTGAATTTTTACACACTCGAGAAGCGCTACATCAAGAAGGATGGCGGCATCGTGTGGGCGCGCGTCACCGTAGCGCCGTCGCGCGACGCGGATGGCACGCTCTATGGTGCAGTCGGGACGCTGGAGGACATATCCGAGCGCAAGGCTGCCGAGGCGGAGATCGACCGAGTCCATAAGGAGCTTGTGCGCGCATCACGCCAGGCTGGCATGGCGGAAGTCGCCACCAACGTGCTGCACAATGTCGGCAATGTGCTCAACAGCCTCAATGTCTCGGCAAATCTGATCGCCGATAAGGCGCGCGGAGTAAAAGGCGAGTCATTGGCACGGGTGGCGGCACTGTTACAGTCAAATGCCGCCGCGCTCGGCACATTCATGACCGAAGATGAGCGTGGCAAGCGAGTCCCGGAGTTTCTGGGGCAGCTTGCGACTCATCTTCTGACGACCCAGCGCTCGCTTCTTACTGAACTCGAGTCGCTGTCGCGCAATATCGAGCACATCAAAGACATCGTGGCGACACAGCAAGCGTATGCGAAGCGTTGCGGCGTCACTGAGCGTGTGGCAGTCGCGTCCTTAGTGGAGGACAGTCTCGCCATGAACCGCGGCGCATTCGTACGGCACGGTGTAACGTTAGTTCGCAAGTTTGAGGCGGTGCCTGAGATCACCGTCGACAAGCACAAAGTGCTGCAGATCCTCGTCAACCTGCTGCGCAACGCCAAGTACGCCTGCGATGCATCAGGGCGTACGGATAAAAGGGTCACGGTTCGCATTGCGCAGGCTGACGGTGGTGGCGCGCAGATCCAGGTCATTGACAGTGGTGTCGGCATAGGCGCCGAGACAATGCAGCGTCTCTTTACTCATGGCTTCACGACCAAGAAGGACGGTCACGGCTTTGGGCTGCACGGTGGAGCGCTGACCGCGAAGGAAATCGGAGGCTCGCTCACCGCGCACAGCGACGGGATCGGCAGTGGCGCGACCTTTACACTCAAATTGCCCTTGAACCCACCGGAGGGGGCGCGTGGCTGACCTGCCGGAAGTCGCCAATCAGCGCATTCTCGTGATCGACGACAATCGCGCGATCCACGACGACTTCCGCAAGATTCTGGTGCATGCAGAGGATGGCGAGGCGGCCCTCGCGGCCGCGGAACTGGCGATCTTTGGCGAAAGCGGCGCGCTCGTGGTGCGCCCGACGTTTGATGTCGATTCGGCGTTGCAGGGAAAAGATGGCCTCGAATGTATACGCGCGGCGCTCGACGCGGGACAACCCTACGCAGTGGCGTTCGTTGACATGCGCATGCCTCCCGGCTGGGACGGCTTGGAGACGATTGAGAAAATCTGGGCGGTCGACCCCGCTGTGCAGATCGTGATCTGCTCGGCGCATTCCGACTATGACTGGACAGATGTCGTTGCCCGGCTCGGGCATGCCGACAAGCTCCTGATCCTCAAGAAACCTTTCGAACCGATTGAGGTCATGCAATGCGCAAGTGCATTGACTCGCAAGTGGCAGAACGAGCGCATCGTAAAGCGCCAGGTCGATGCCCTGGAACAGGTCGTGAGCGTTCGCACCCAGGGCCTCGAGGCTGCGAACCGGCAGCTGCGCCACCTTGCTACGCACGACGCGCTCACCGGACTGCCAAACCGCGTCTTGCTCGATGACCGCCTCACGCAGTCAATTGTCCACTCGCAGCGCAACGGGCATCAGTTCGCGGTTCTGATGATCGATCTTGATCGATTTAAACTGGTCAACGATTCACTGGGCCACCACGCCGGGGATGAGCTGCTGCAGGAGACCGCGCGCAGACTGACGGCAATTGCTCGAGCTATCGACACCATCGGCCGCACCGGGGGCGATGAGTTCGTCATGATCATTAATCCGATCTCGGCGCGCGACGAAGCAGCAGTCGTCGCACAGCGGGTCATCGATGCGCTGCGGCCGACGATGCGCATCGGCGAAGTCGATATTCATACGAGCCCCAGCATCGGCATTGCCGTGTATCCCGCCGACGGCACAAATGCCGATGTGCTCCTCGCGCACGCGGATGCCGCCATGTACTGCGCCAAAGATCGCGGGCGTAACAATACGCAATATTATTCACCAGAAATGGATGCGCACTCGCACGACAAGGTGCGTTTGCAAAGCGACCTCCACGAGGCGCTCGTGCGTCAGCAATTCGAGCTTGCATATCAGCCGAAAGTTGACGTGAATTCCGGTGCGGTGCACAGCGTGGAAGCGTTGATTCGCTGGCGGCATCCGGAGCGCGGCCTCATTTCGCCAAGCTCCTTCATTCCGCTAGCGGAGGATTGCGGATTAATCGGTTCGATCGGCCAGTGGGTGATCAAGGAGGCATGCCGGCAGGCGAAGGCCTGGCAGCTAAAGGGGCTGACGCCAGTGCGCATCGCAGTGAATCTTTCGGGGTCGCAATTCCGTGAGGATAGTCTGCTCGCGACGATTCGCCAGGCGCTCAATGAAGCGCAGCTTGATCCGAGCTATCTTGAGGTAGAGCTGACGGAAAGCGCCGTGATGCTCGATCCGGAGGCGTCGGTGGCGATTCTGGAGCAGCTCAGTCGGATGGGTGTACTCGTCTCCGTCGACGACTTTGGTACCGGTTATTCGAGCATGAGTTACCTACGCCGCTTTCCTATCGACAAGCTAAAGATCGATCGCGGATTCATCAGCGAGGTCATGACCCGCCCGGACGATGCCTCGATCGTGCGCGCCATCGTTTCTCTGGCGCACAGCCTGCGATTGAAAGTCGTCGCCGAGGGCGTAGAAACGAGCGATCAGCTGGAGTTCCTAAAATCCCTTGGCTGCGATCAGTACCAGGGATTTCATTTCAGCACTCCGGTGAGCGCGGACGCCTTTGAGCAGCTGTTACGCAAGCAAGACGCTCGGGAACCCGACGCCGAGGAGTCCGAAGCAGACCGCACGCACAGCAAGCTCGCGCTCTATCGTACCGCTTGAGAAGAGCGAGCTTGCTGTCGCGCGACGAGGCCGGGCGCAAGATCAGCCTCCGTGTCGCCCGGATTACGAGCACGCGTGCCGTAGAGCCCATAGATTGCCAGGCCAAGCAGCACCCATACCGCAAAGCGCCACCAGGTTGCCGTCGGCAAGCCCGCCGCCATGTAGCCGCACACCAGCATGGCGCCAATGGGTACAGCGGGCACCCAAGGCGTGCGAAAAGGACGGGGCGTCTGCGGATACTTGCGACGCCACGCGAGTACCGCACCTGCAACCGCAATGAATGCCGTCAACACTCCAATCGAAACCATTTGGCCTAACAAGCTGATCGGAAGAAGCTCGCTCAACGCTGCCGCGCATACCGCCGCAACAACCGTCGCCGTGGCCGGTGTGTTGCGACTTGAGTGCAATCGCCCCAAGGGTCGCGGCAGCAAACCGTCCTGGGCCATGACGAAGAGGATGCGTGCCTGCGCCATCAGAACTACCACGAGCACCGACACCATGGCAATCGTCGCTCCGAGTTGCACAACCCGCTCAAGCCAGTGCAGGTGTGCGCCCGCAGCCTCGATTGCCACCGCCACGGGATTAGCGACGTTGAGGGCGCGGTAATCGACGAGTCCAGTCACGACCAACATCATTGGAGCGAACAATATCGTGCACACAGCGAGCGACCCGATAAGCGCGAACGGCACGTCACGCTGCGGCGCGCGCGCCTCCTGCGCGGCGACCGAGATCGTGTCAAAACCAAGATATGTGTAGAACACGATCCCCGCGGCGCGCACGACTCCGCTCCAGCCATACACTCCCCAGGCACCTGTGTTCTTCGGCACAAACGGCACCCAGTTGTGGGGATTGACGTAAAAGGCACCGAATGCGATGACGAGCGCGATCACGCCGAGCTTGATGAGCACGAGACCTGCGACAATGTCCGCTGAGAATTCCACCCCGCGAATCGCAAGGAACGTGGCGGCCGCGAGCACAAGTACCGGCAGTGCAGCGCCTAGCGCGCGCACGGTCGATGGATCCGTAACGTTGAAGAGCCCCGCGGAATAGGCCGCGAAAGACTGCGCCACAATGGCCGCGGCGAACAGATACTCGAGAACGAGCAACCAGCCGACGAGCCACCCGATGAGGCGGCCAAAGGCGCGCACGCTAAAGGCATAGGCGCTGCCGGCGCTCGGAAACATGGCGGAAAGCTCTGCATAACACAGGCCCGCCAAAGCGCAACCCAGCGCGGCAATCAGGAAAGACACGGTAATCGCGGGCCCAGCGAATTGCGCCGCAGCAGGACCAGGAATGACGAAAATCCCGGACCCGATGATCGCCCCTATGCCAATGCCGAGGAGCTGCCAGCGGCCTAGGACGTGGCGCAGGCCAGTCGCAGTACTCGTCGCGTCGACCTCAGCCATCTGGCGAGCAGTACAGGCCCGGTCGAGGCGAAGTTGCTTTGCCGAGGTACGGTTGCGTGGCGTATGCGCGCATGATCAGGTGTGCGGGACAAAGCTTCTTCAACCACCCTCCGTTGCCCAGAGCGGCCACACTAGCGGCTATCATAGCGCGGAGTGCCAACGCCGAAGCGCTCACAGTCAACATCGCGCGAGCGTGCCGCCTTGCAGCCAAGCACTCATGCTGATTCGTGAGACTCGCTTCCCCAGGGGCTTGCGATATCCTCAAGCGCCTTGCGTTCGGCATCAACGCCAAAGGCAAGCGCGACTAAACCGGCGCCGATCATCAATACCGCACCGATGATCCAGCCGACCGTAACGGCACCGCGGCTACCGGTCTGGATTAGCGCTCCCAGCAACATTGGCGCCAAAGCTCCCCCCACACCGGTGCCCACAGCGTAGAAGACGGCGATCGCGAGCGCGCGCATTTCCAGCGGAAACACTTCGCTCACGGTGAGGTAGGCTGAACTCGCAGCAGCAGACGCAAGGAAAAAAACCGCCGACCAGCACAAGGTCTGGCTGCGCGCATCGAGATATCCGGCTAGGAAGGCCCAGCCCGTCACTGCAAGTCCAATCCCCGAGAGGACGTAGGTGGTCGCGATCATGCGCCGCCGCCCCACGCTATCAAAGAGCGCGCCCAGAACGAGCGGGCCCAGGACGTTGCCCAATGCGAATGGAAAGAGGTACAGCGCCACGCGATCGTCGGGCACGGCATAAAAGCGCGTGAGAACCAATGCGTAGGTGAAAAAGATCGCGTTGTAAAAGAACGCCTGGGCAATCATCATCGCCAGGGCAACTAAGCTGCGCCGGCGGTACCGGATAAATAAGATTCGTGCCACCTCTCTCAGCGAGGGGTCCGCATTTTTCGCGTAACTCGTTTGCTTCGTTACCTCGTCAAGCTTGCCCGCCTTGACAGAGATCTCTGATTCGATCTCGCCCACCACCAACTCGGCTTCACGTGCCCTGCCATGGCGCAGCAGCCAACGCGGACTCTCCGGAACGTGGCGCCGTACCAAGACGATGACGGCGGCGAAGATGCCTCCCAGCAGGAAACAGACGCGCCATCCGAGCGCAGACCCAAAGACACGCGGATCAAGCAGCACCAAACTTAGTCCTGCACCAAGCGCAGCACCAACCCAGAAGCTGCCGTTGATGGCGAGATTCACGCGGCCGCGCAGGCGCGCCGGAATGAGCTCATCGATCGCCGAGTTGATCGCCGCATACTCGCCGCCGATCCCAAAACCCGTGGCTGCTCGACATACGGCGAACCACAGGTAATCCGGGGCAAAAGCAGTCGCGAGCGTTGCCATCATGTAGACGGTCAGGGTCGCCAAGAACAGTCTCTTGCGTCCCAGTCGATCCGTCAGGCGTCCGAAGAAAAGTGCGCCGAGCACGGCTCCCACAAGATAAAGAGAGCCTGATGCGCCGACCTGGCCAGCGGACATTCCCAAGCTATCAGGTCGTTCGAGGACCGCGCCCAGAGAACCTACCAGGGTGACCTCGAGGCCATCGAGCACCCAGGCGACGCCTAAGGCGATGACGACACGCCAATGCCATGCCGACCAAGGCAGACGATCCAGCCGCGCCGGGATGCTGCTCTTGATGAGAGCGTCCCCGCCCACGCGAGCTGCGAGATCAGTCGTGGCGGGGTTCATCAATGAGACTCGCCTAAACCAGTGCGTAAGAAAGCCAGCCTATTTTCTGAAAATCCGTAAAAGCGTCCGCCGTGCCCGTCAAAGTAACGGCGACTGTCTGCGCCCGGTCCCGCGCCCGCATGGATTCATCCGTCGCAGTCGAACCGACGCCAAGGCATAATCTCGGTGATTGTCCTGCCGCAACATACGGCCACGCGTAAGAAGAATCAAAGAGTGACTCAGGAGCGCATAGCGCGGGGGCAATTCTTAGACCTCAATCCGCTTCCCAGCGCGATCGGGAGCCCGCGCAAATCTTCCATAAAATCGCGCGCAATGCGTGTGCGCAAGCTTTGCAAGATATTGCCACAGACATCAACGCCTTCCGGCTAAATGGCTATTGAGAAACGATCCATCGATTACGTGCCGCTTAACGAGCGCCACGGTCGTGTCTGGCACTTGTGGCCGGTGTGGTTCACGGGCGGCGCCCATTTAGCCACAGTGGCTGTAGGCGTGCTCGGGATCACTCTTGGGGGAAACCTTTTCTGGACGTCGCTCGCGGTCATCGCCGGATGCGCGCTCGGCACCTTTTTCATGGCCTTTCACGCAGCTCAAGGACCACAGCTTGGCCTGCCGCAGATGATTCAATCACGCCCGCAGTTCGGCTATCTGGGTGCGCTGCTGGTATGGGGCGTGGCACTCATCTCTTATATAGGCTACAACGCATTCAATGAAGTGTTGGCGGCGCAGGCCGTCCATCAACTCACACGCTCTTCAGTTCCCAGTGCCACTACGATCATAGTCGTATTTTCGATCATCGCAGTTTCTCTCGCGATCATCGGATATGACTGGATTCACCGCGCGCAACGCTACCTCGCCTACATTCTGATCGTTATCCTGTCGGCCGTGTCAGTCGGAGCGGTGGCGCTGATCCCGCTGCCGGCGCAGCAGCTCGACATCCGCGCATTTCAGCTCATACCGTTTCTCGCGCAATTCTTTGCCGCAGCGTCGTACCAGCTTAGCTGGTCCATTTATGTTTCGGACTATTCCCGTTATCTGCCGCGCCACGTCGGCGTTCGCGCCTCGTTCTGGTGGACGTATATGGGTTCATTTATCGGCTCGGCCTGGACAATGTTGGTAGGCACGTTTGCCGCTGCGTTGCACCCTCGCGCAGATGTCGCCGCCGCGATGCAGAACACGGCTGACGCGGTGATGCCCGGCCTGGGCACTATTTTGTTGGTCGGCGCCCTCCTCGGCTTGATCACAATTTCCGCGCTCAATTTCTATGGAGCGTCGCTGACACTGCTGAGCGTGGCCGATTCCTTTACGCCAATCGCGTGCACGATCGCGAAGCGTCTCGTCAGTCTGCTCGCGGCCGCGCTTGCCGCGATTGTCATTGCGCTCGCGTCCTCAAATGATTTCGTCAACCGCTTCGCAGACCTGCTGGCAATCCTGCTCTACCTCTTCACGCCGTGGACGGCAATCAATCTCGTAGACTTCTATTTGATCCGCAAAGGTCATTACTCGGTTCGCGAAATCTTCAATCCGCACGGAATGTACGGGCGATGGAATTGGCGCGGATTGCTTGCCTATACCGTCGGCTTTGTGGTGATGATCCCGTTCTTCAGCATCGAGTCGTACAAGGGCCCGATAGCGCGCAGACTTGGCGGCGCTGATCTTGCGATGCTGGTCGGTCTACCCGTTGCAACCTTGGTTTACGTATTGGCGTGCCGTTCGCTGGATCTCGACGGGGATCGGCGCCGGGCTGCAGCCGCCGACGTCGGTCTAGATCCGGCCTGAGCTGCCTATTCGGGGCGCCCCTCACCCGCTACATCAGCTTCGTTGAACTGCGCATCCTTGCGCAGCGCAACCTTTAATCCGAAAACAGCGCTTGCGGCGTACCTCTTAGCGGCGACAGTGCTCATCTTCGCGATGGTCGTCACACCAGCGAACCTCACGATGTCCAAAACGATCGATGCGGTCACCGTTCTCCCATCTGTAGGGACCACGATCCCTTTCGTGACATCCAGACAGGACACTCAGCAGCAGCGCGATTGCACTCAGCGCAATCGCCCGATCACATGTAGTCATTCTCAGCCCCCAGCGTTGCAGTCGATGCCGTCATGCTAGCAAGCGGCGGGCTGCTTGATCAAAGCTGCTCCAGCGTCACGTGGTGAGCTTTCGTTACAATGCCAGCCCACCGCATCTTGTGCGAGGAGTCCTAATGCGCCGCAGGCACTTGCTCAAAATGGCAGCGCTCACGCCAGTTCTGGCAGCCATTACCGAGGCAGCATTTTCCCAGGTCATTTCCGGGGCAAGCTCGGCGACGCCACGGCGCGCACGCGTGCGACCCACGGATCCCGGCTGGCCGAGTGAGGCTGCGTGGCGGCGACTGAACGTGGCTGTCGGGGGCAACCTGATCAAGACAGCACCGTTATTTTCCTCGTGCGCGGCCGATCCGGGCGATAGTGCCTGTCGGAAAGCGATGCAGAATATGCACAACCCATTTTATCTGGGCGATCAGCCCTCGGGCACGCAGGTATCGGGGTGGTTGGACGCCTGGAGCCCGGCCGCAAGCACCTACGCAGTCAAGGCACATGCAACCGCCGATGTAGTCGCGGCGGTCAATTTCGCACGCACCCAAAACCTGCGCGTCGTCATCAAAGGTACAGGCCATAGCTATCTCGGCACGTCCAACGCCCCCGACTCTCTTCTGATTTGGACACGCGCAATGAACCGAGTGACATTGCACGATCGCTTTGTTCCGACAGGATGCGCGGACACCGTCGCCCCGACCAGCGCCGTGACGAGCGAATCAGGCGCGATGTGGATCGACCTTTACGATGCGGTGACCACTGGCGCGGGCCGTTACGTACAGGGTGGCGGCTGCACAGACGTTGGCGTGGCAGGCCTTATCCAGAGCGGCGGCTTTGGGAGCATGTCGAAGACTTTTGGCACCGCGGCGTCAAGCCTGCTAGAAGCGGAAATCGTGTGCGCCGATGGTCGCGTGTACATCGCCAATGCCTGCACGAATCCTGAGCTCTTCTGGGCGCTCAAGGGCGGTGGCGGCGGCAGCTGGGGAGTCGTGACCCGAGTGGCGCTGCGCACCTACGAGCTGCCCAATTTTTTTGGCGCCGCCTGGGGCAAAATCACCGCCAGGTCTGATGACGCCTACCGAAAACTGCTGGCACGCTTCTTCGATTTTTACGGCGCCAATTTGCTGAACCCACATTGGGGCGAAGGCGCAACTCTTGGGCGCGGCAACGCCCTGGAGATCTCGATGGTCTGCCAGGCAGCTGACAAGGCCTATGCGAGCGATGTTTGGAAGCCGTTCTTCGATTGGGTGAGCGGCGCGCCGCAGGACTACGTTCTGAATCGCAAACCCGGCGCCGATGCCGAAGATGCACGTGCCTGGTGGCGCGTGCCAGACAACGACTCCATGATTCCAGACTCTCGCGCGGGGGCGCCGCCACACCACGGCTGGTGGAAGGGGGACCAGGATCAGGTGGGTCTCTTCCTGCACGGCTACGACTCGCTCTGGCTGCCGATCTCACTGCTGCAGCCGAATGGGCGCCCACGTCTGCTCGATGCGCTTTTCGCCGCAAGCAGACTGCAAAAGGTGCGCCTACATTTCAACAAAGGGCTAGCAGGCGCCCCGACTTCCGTCATCGCAGCCGCTCAGGAGACTGCCACCAATCCCGCCGTGTGCACAGCCTTCGCACTTGCGATCATCGCCGACGGTGAAGGGCCTGCATTTCGCGGGCTTGCACGTCCCGCCATGGATCTTGCTGCGGCCCATGAGGATGCACGGCGCATTGACGCAGCAACCGCTGAGTTGCGCAAGATTGTGCCCAATGCGGGCTCCTATGTTTCCGAGAGCAACTACTTCAACGCTTCATGGCAACAAGCCTACTGGGGCAGCAACTATCCACGCCTGCGTGCCGTAAAGGATAAGTACGACCCTGACGGTCTATTCTTCGTACACCACGGTGTGGGCAGCGAAGACTGGAGCGCCGATGGATTCACGCGTCTGCGGAGCTAGCCGCCGTTCCCTCCGATCAGCTAGGCAAATCGCCTGTCCCATGGGCTCCGCGGCTCATTGCGGACGGCGCGCTGTGCGCGGACAATGGGTTCGCCATTAATCAGGGCAGCCCATGAGCAAAACACAAGTCCGTTGGAAGAAGAAACCCGAGCCCGAGGACTACGGTGCGGCGCTGAATTTCCTGACGCTCGTATTTACGGTCGGCGACGCGAAAAAGCTGATCCACGGCCTGCACAATGCCGTGACGGTGGAGCGCGCGGCCAAGGATCTGTTGCGCGCGAGCGAACTGTCCTTGCTGCCCCGCGACGAGCCGCATGTCGACGAGGACTTAAAGCGGATCCACAAGGGCAAGGCGCTATCGCCCATCCTTCTTATCCAAGGCGACATGAAGCGGCGCATTCCCTTGCTAGTCGCGGACGGTTATCACCGCATCTGCGCAATCTACTACTACAACGAGAATGCGCCTATTCCGTGCCGGATGACGCACAGCTAAGGACTGACTCGGAAATAGCCGCAGCTTGTACTAACTGCCCTCAAGCAAGGGTATCAACCAATTTGGCAGATTAGTCGAGCAATCGGCCAGAGTGCGCTCGAGATTGAGCGCCAGAATCGTTTGATTTGCCGTGGGAAGCAGTTGAGTGGTCGTCGGCAGATTCGAGTTATTGGGCTCCTGAGTAAAGTCAAAGGCCTTTGTCAGGTCATAGAGCTCGCGCCGCGCCTGCGCAATCGTGGACAACCGGAGCGGTTTCTGCTTCGTCGTGAAGGTGTGCTCAATGAACTGCAAAATGGACGTGTGGTCAAGACGGTGGTTGAAGATAGTGTTGGCTGGCGCCCATGGAGATACGATGAACATCGGCACGCGAAACGCCGGGCCCACCGCGAATCCCGCATCCGGCAATCCCTTGGGCACAAATTCGAGAACCTGCGGCGGCACGTGATCGAAGAATCCTCCTCCTTCGTCGTAAGTGACGAAAAGAGCGGTCGAGTCCCATGCGTTCGATGACCTCAATAGCTCCACGACTCGCGCGACCAGCAGCTGACCCATGTCAGGCGGCGCCGGCGGGTGCTCACACACGGCCGCCTCGGTAACGATCCACGAGACGGCCGGCAACGTGCCGGCAGTGCAATCGCTGACGAATTCGCTGAAGTCAGTCGTGGCCTGCGCCAGGCGAGTCGGGTTGTCGAGGAATTGCTTGAAAAAGATCAGCGGATTAAAAGCACCGATTGCCGAAGGGATCGAACCGTCCGCCACGGAATAGCACTTCCACGGAAGCCCGACGGCGTCGAGCGCATCTGGCATGGTTTCCCAGTTCAGGATCGGCGGTGCAGCGGTTAGCGATGGATTGTTGTAAGGCAGAGTATCTGAGGTCTCCGTCGGCGAGAGATAATCCCAGCCGCTCGTGCCCGTCCACAAATAAAGCCTGTTTGGCAGCGTCGGACCGATCTCGGGGCAAAAGTAGTGATCGCAAAGTGAGAAGGCGTGCGCCAGTTGCACGTGGTAGATGTGGTCCGCTTGCGTGAAGTACCCGATTGCGTCGGTTGAGCCATTCTCATCTATGACCCAGCCGCTCATCGCGCCATCGGCCCACTTTGTGTGTGAGCCCTCCCAACTATGGTCGGGATCCTGATCGCAAAAATGCGCCAAATGATACGGATGATATGCGGTTCCTGCGCTGTTGTAGTACGTCAGTGCGGCTGGCTCAAAGCCGAGCGCCCGGTGTCCTGGTTTGCCCAAAGCTGATGCAAAGGCGCCAAAGTAATGATCGAACGAGCGGTTCTCCTGACAGATAATGACGACGTGCTTGATTTTGTTATTGGACGGCCAGGCCGCCTGATCGGGAAGCTGCGGGGATGCCTTCGCAACCGAATCCGCGGCGCCGCCTGGCAGCATCGACCACAGTGCAAGGCCGCCAGCGCCTGCGGCAGCAGTGGAGAGGAACTTGCGTCGCGTCGCCGTGTGGCGCCGCGTTCGCCGCATCAATTCCCACCACCCCGCATGGATCGCATCGGGGGAAACTTTCTTGTCCATTGTGGACTCCGCGTGTGGAAGATCTGGCAAACCCTGCCGAGCACGGTGGCGAATGCTAGTACCCGCTCATGAAACTCTGGTTAAGGCGTGGGCTGGACAGCACGGGCGCCTAGCTGAATGATTGGCATGCTCGCCTTGCGTCGCCTTCGAAGGTAACCTAATGCCGGCAGCTTCCCCAAAAGCCCGATAACTTATCTTTAGGCGGTCCATTGGACACCTCGTCACTTCTTTGGGGGTTGCTATTTGGCTCAATCGGGCTTGGCTTTCTCATTTACGGTCGAAGACAGAAGGCGGTTGTGCCGTTGATCTGCGGCGTGGCTTTAATGATCTTTCCATATCTCGTTTCCAACACGATTCTGCTCATTACAATAGGGATCGCGCTTATTGCGATTCCGTATTTCGTCAGGCTATGAGCTGTAATTTCTCTCGGGCCGCCAATGATGTTAAAGGGCACCGCGGCGGCGAAACGGCTCGCGCAGTAATTCTGGTATAAGCGGTCGACCTCATGCTTCCGTCGTCCGAAATCATTGGACGACGGGAACATGGTCAGAGAAACAGCTGAGCACGCCCGATATCAATTGAACTCGCCTCAGCATGAGATTCGCATGGGTAACTTTGCGGGTAAGAAGTGAGGCCAAAGACCCTTGACGTCGAATTAACTGAAGCTGTTTTTATGGCACAGCCTGACAGGTGCATAGAGTGCTGCACGGATTGCGATAGTTAGGCGTCAAAATAGCAATCGATGATTTTGGTAGCGACTATTCGCCCTTGCGCTATATCGCGTTTACCGATTGATGCGCTGAAAATCGATATGGCATTCGTACACGCGATGAACAAAAGCGCCGACGACATGGCAATAGTGTCCAGTGTCATTTCCCTAGCCCAAGAAATGCGGCTTAAGACATGTGTTGGTCACGCGCGGCTCTTGGACCTGGTCGAGCAACCGTTAACGCGCCTGTGGGCGCCGGATGCATACGCGCCGTGAGCAGCCTAGATGCCGAGCATCGACCGAAAGCCTGATGGGCCGTAAGGCTTCCCGCTGGCGCTGAGATGACCCCGGGATGTCACCGGCCTACAGGTTGTCACGCTGGCGCCCCCGCCGGTCGCATCAATGCGCATGCCGGGCGACCGCCCTGTCGAAAGTCCAAGTGACGGTGCGCGTGAGCAGGGCGCTAGGGCGAGGGCCGCCACGAAGATGTGGCACGCGCCAGAAGATCTGGCTGTCGCGGCGAACGAGGTGCCCGCGGACGTGATGAAGCCGCGGACCCATCCTGCTGGTGAGCGACTCGCCTCGCTGGTAATCACGGTACTCCGGGAGCACCGGGGTCGTAACCTCGATATGCTCGAGCAGCGGCGCTTTTCCGCGACGCACGCGCCGCCGATTGAGATGCTCGAGTGTCCGCGTCCGCTGCGGCAACCCGCTGCGCGTCGCGAGCAGGAGGAAGAATGCGAGCAGCATGGGGATATCCAGCGCAATCGCGCCGACGGCGTGCCGCCACAGCGCCAAGCTCAGCTCGCCCGATAACCCGGCGCTCCCGTAGTACTCCGACCAGCTCTGCTCGTAGCGAAAGCGAAAGCAGCGCCCCATGACGTCATCCTCCGAGCGATGGCCGTCAAAGACTCTGCGGGCAAGGGCCGTATTTGCGTCGACGGGCTCCGGGTCCTCACCGGGCGCCGTATCGAAGTCGAAGTACGCCTCGATGCTGCTCGCGAGCACGTCTGCGGCCGTGGCGTACCAGAAGGTCCGAACCAGCCCACGCCGGCCATCCGGCGTCGCTCGCACCCACGCTCCGCGGCGGCCCACCCATTGGCCGCCGGCCGGGATCAACGGAAAGCCATATTGCTGCAGAGCGTTATCAAAGGGGGCGTTGCACCACTCTAGCCACAACGTCTCCGCGGGCACGCGTAAAAGATCCGCGCATGCAACGGTGCGTGCACCCTTGGAGTAGGCAAGATCCGCACACAAGCGCGTCAAATTATCGCTGAGCACATAGCGCAACGGACAGCGTGCGACGAGAGCGGCGCACTCTGCGGCATTGTTTAGCGCTGTGACGCTGCCGCTCGTGCGGTTGCGCACCAGGAACGGCGCCTGACATTGCGCGACGCTGTCGATGAGGTTCACGCCGCCAACATAGCAGCGCGCATTGGGGCCCAATAAAAAATGTGATCAATGCGCGCCCTGCTGTGACGACGCCCGTTGCGCGCCGCTACAGAATCGGCGCCGTTGTTTCGTTTGGCCAGGTTGCGACCGGCACTCCCGCTGCCACGGCGGCTGCCGCGAAGTCGGCCAGGCGCCGAGCACCGAGGCGCCCGTCAAGCACCCTTTCGCGCATCGTGGTGCTCGAATTATGTTCATGCGACCCCTCGCGATGTTGTCACTTCAATTTCACCGGCGCATTGCGTGGGCCCCCTGGCGCTGGTCCCTCGAAACGCTGCGCTCGTCCCTGAACGCGGCGAGTAGCTCAGCACAGAACAACGCCGTCCGGCTATGCCCCGAGCGGTTGTGCCATCATCTTGGTATGGCCGCGAATCCCGCCGCTTTCTTTCCGACCGCTACTCTGGAGGTCGAGGCTGACCCGCAGCTCACATGCCTCCGCCGCAATGTGATCACGCTCACGAGCCTCTTCTGGGCCTACATCACGGTGACGGACATCGTGTTCCATGAAGCCTGGCGTGTCGAGCTGCGCGAAATGACCAACATTATGGTCTTCTACCCGTGGCAGTTCCGCCTGCTGCAGCACGCGCTCATCCTACCGGTGCTGCTGCTATGTTATTTGAAGGCGGCTCGAATCGGCTGGAAGCCCGCCCGGCGGCGTGTGCCGCAACAGCTCGCACTCGGTCTCGGGTTCTCTTCGCTGATGTACTGGATGATGCTGGCCAGCGGCATGACTCTGCATTCGGTTTTTGGGATGCGCGAGCCGTTTGGCATCTTTACCCACGGCGAATGGGCGTTCTGGGTTTCAAACACCGTTTCGGCGCTGCTTGCGTACAGTTTCGGCCTTGCCGTACTCACGGGAGTCGTAGCTTCCCGGCGTTATCATTTGCTTCAGTTGCGCAGCCACGAGCTGCGACGCGAATGGACGGGCGCCCGTCTCGCCGCCTTGCGCAATCAGCTCTCGCCGCACACGCTTTTCAACGTGCTGCAGAGTATTCAGGCGCGCATCAATGATGATCCGGAAGTTGCGCAGACGCTGATCGCCTCGCTGGGAGAGCTTCTGCGCAAATTGCTCGAGGCCGGGGAGCACGACTTTACGCAGCTGCGAAACGAGCTGCAGTTTGTCGAGCTCTATCTGGGACTGCAGATCGGACGTTTTGCGGACCGCCTTACAGTACACGTGCAGAGTGGCGCCGACGTGCCTGCCGTTTGGGTGCCGAGTCTCATTCTGCAGCCGCTCGTGGAGAACGCCGTCGTTCACGGCCTCGCCAGCCACGGCGGACCGGTGCGGATTGACGTGACCTGGAACCTGTCTCCCGATAGCCTGCAGCTGCGAGTGGTGAACTCGGTCGGCTCGGGTGTGACTCCGCACTGCGGGGGCCTTGGGCTGCGCATCGTGCGTGAACGGCTGGCGGTGCAGTTTGGCGGACGTGCCGTTCTAACCTCGGGTCCGGGCGGGCCGTCAGCCTGGGTGGCCAGCCTGCAGTTACCCGTGCTGCGCGAGTGGCACGGGGCAACGCCAGGGGCGAGAATGGGGCACTCGTGAGAGTTATCATCGTCGACGACGAAGTGGCCGCGCGGAAGGTCTTGCGCGAACGTTGCGCGACCGAGCAGGACATAGAAGTGGTCGGCGAATACGCGGACGCCGAGAGTGCGATTGCGGCCCTGCCGCTGCAGGCGCCGGATCTTCTCTTCCTCGATGTCAAGATGGGCGCGGTCTCGGGGATACAGCTTGTCGAGGCGCTCGAACCTGGCACGGTGCCGCTGGTCGTTTTCGTCACCGCCTTCGACCGCTATGCGGTTCAGGCATTCGAAATGAATGCCGCGGATTTCCTCTTGAAGCCGTTCGACCGCGAGCGCTTCCGCACCATGTTGAGGCGGGTGCGGGAGCGCTACGCGGCACGCAACTCCGCAAACTATCAGATCGCCGCGGTGACGCTCGCCGAGCTGCAGCGTCTATCGCAGGCGCGCCTTGAGGAGCGGCCGCGCCTGCTGGCTGAGACCGGCGGCATGCTGCACATGGTCGATGTCGCGCAGATCGAGCTGGTGACCGCCGACCGCAACTACGTCGTGCTCACGGTCGGCAAGCAATCCTTTCACGCACGTAGCACGCTCATTCAGGCCGAAGAGTCGACGCGCTCGCAGCCGATGCTTCTGATCAATCGCTCGTGTATGGTGAACCTAAACCATGTCCGGCAGGTGAGCCGCACGCCGCGTGGCGACTACGTGTTCGTGTTGAGCGGCGGCTCCACGGTGACGAGCAGCGAGCGCTTTCGCCACAGAGTCCGCGAGCGTATCGGACAGTTTAGCGTCGGCGCCGGCTCGAAGGACTGACCACCGCTGCGCATCGACGAGGCGTGACTCGCACGCACACTACGGATTGCGGGACGACCGTAGGCAATTGCCGGACGAGTGCGAGAAGCCCCTCTGGACATGGCGCGCGCCAGTTAGTTTGATACTCGCCATGAATCTCCTCATCGTCGATGATGAGCCGGCGGCTCGGGTAGGCCTCAAGAGGCTGTGCGAGCGCGCGCCGGACATGCACGTCGTAGGTGAAGCGGGCACCGGCGCCAAGGCCATCGAGGCCGTGGAGTCGCTGCGCCCCGACTTGATGCTCCTCGATGCCGACCTGCCCGACATGTCCGGCTTGGAGGTGCTGCACGCGTTGCGGCGGCGGCACCAGCGTCGCACGATTCTGATCACTGCGAATGCGCAGGACGCCCCGGGCGCCTTCGCGGCCGGGGCGCTCGACTATCTGGTGAAGCCGGTCAATGAGCAGGCATTCGGCGTCTCAATCCTGCGTGCGCGTGCGCGCGCGGTGTCGCCTCTTACGCCTGCGCACCGGCCGCGCGCAGCCGCGCTCAACGACCCGCCCCCCGGTGTAAGCGGCGCGGGACGGCCGCTCTATCTCGTCGGCGAGCGTGAGCATCGGCTGTACCCGCTGGATCCGCTCGAGATCGACTACGTCCAGTCGACGGGCAACTACGTCACCCACCACCTCGGCGGTGTCGAGTACATTGCCCGCGATTCGATCAAGCGGCTCAATACCGTGCTCGCGCCGGCGGGTTTCGTGCGAATCGAGCGCTCGCTTTTGCTGAATATCCGGGCGATCGCCTACGCGCAACCGGTAGGCCATGGATCGTTCGTGTTCACCCTAGCATCGGGCGCGCGCCTGCACTCAGGTCACGCCTACCGCGATATGATTCTTGCGGCGCTCCCGCTGCGACGGCGTCCCCCCAGCCATTTATCAGCGTCTAGTTGACGACGAGTTTCAACTCTCGGGTCTTGGTGCCATCGGTCGAGGACGTCTGCTCGAAGCTGCACGAGATGGGCGAGAGAACCGGCACCTCGAATCGAACCCGGATGTTCGTGCCGCTGTAGTCTTCCTGATCCGAGAACCCGCCGCGCGGTCCTTCGACCCGCCGAGCGCCGACGGCTCCGCAAACCCCGTCGCGCTGCGCGAGATGTGCATGCCCCACTGGTGTGATTCAGGGTTGTAGAGGCGCAGCGTCAGAAACGCGAGATGCCCCGAAAGAGCCTAGACATCGACCGCTGCGCGCCTATGCCGCTTCCGAGGATTCGATGGTCCTCAACACACTCCACAGACTCAAGATGCAAATACGCTGCACGACCGCTCCTTCTTCTGGATTGCCGCGGCAAGCTACGTTGCGCATTTGACTCAGGTCTCGCTCGACGCCAAGACCAACGCCGCGTTTTGCACTGACAGTTGATCACTGCAACTGAGGCCTTCTTCCCACGCCGGTCGGCTTCGTCACATTGAAGCACCGCGCGAGTTGGCGCCAGTTATCGTCCCAGCAACTTAGAGCCCTCACTCGGGCGCGCGCCAGCGAACACACGTTTGCGGCCCGTAGCGCGAGAGCAACGCCAAGTTCGAACACTCTTCGGGGGAGATGCAATGAGTCACATACGCAAGGCGCTGATTGAAGCCATATTCGCGCTCTTCGCGGGCCTCTTCCTGTCTGACGCCCTCGCTCAGCAGACGACGCTCGCGCCGGCCGAAGAAACGGCCGCTCCTATACAGGAGGTCGTGGTCACCGGCTCGAGGATCCCGGTGCCGGCCAACATTTCTGCCACCAGTCCGACCACGACGGTGTCGACTCAAGATATCCATTTGCAGGGCCAGACCGATACCATTGAAGTGCTGAACGCGCTGCCACAAAACGTTGTCACGAATGCCGACCTCGGCAACCAGTCGAACCCACTCAACGCCGCGGGCGGCGTGGCCACCGCAGATTTGCGGGGACTGGGCCCACAACGCACCCTCGTGTTAATTGACGGAAGGCGGTTGGGTATAGGCGATCCCAATACCCAGAACCCCAATCCAGCGCCGGATCTGGATCAGATTCCGGCCGCGATGATCGAACGCATCGACGTCGTCACCGGTGGTGCATCGGCCGTCTACGGCTCTGACGCCACCGCCGGGGTCATCAACTTCATCATGAAGAAGAACTTCCAGGGCATCCAGATTGACGGGCAGTATGCCGACTTCATGCACGATAACAACCTGAGCGGGATTCAGGCCCTCGATGCAGCAACTGCCGCCAGCAGCGGTAACCCTGCATTCAACGCCCCGAGCGGTAACACCACATTCGGGGCTCGGCGCGATCTGTCGATATTGATGGGGACCAACTTCGCCGATGGCGCCGGCAACATTACGGCATATTTGACCTATCACAACCAGGCTCCGGTGGCGGAAAACAGAACCGACTACGGTACCTGCCTTCTGGTGGAGAACGGGCTCTTAACCGGCGGTCCCCTGAACGGCTTCACCTGCATAGGGAGCTCCAATTCCAACATCTTCATCGTCGGACCGAATCAAACTCCATACTCCGTCGTGGGTCATCAGTTCCTGCCGTATCCGCAGGCCGGATCAGCGCCGCCGCCGGCGTTTAATTCCGATACCTATGAACACCTGCAGCGACAGGATGAGCGCTACAACGCGGGTTTCATAGCGCACGTCGATTTAAATGACTATGTGAAGCCCTATCTGGACTTCAGCTTCATGTATGACCGGACGACCGAGATCGTCGGTCCCTCAGCCTTGTTTCAAACCAACTATCCGTTCACCCCGGATGACTTGTATCGGGTCAATTGCAGCAATCCGCTGCTCAGCGCACAGGAACAGGGCATCTTGTGCACGCCGGCGCAGATCGCAGCGTCCACCGCTAATCCTGGTGGTCCTGCCGGAATGGCTACGCTCGATATCGGGCGCCGTAACGTCGAGGGCGGAGGGCGCATGTCCGACTACGAGCACACCAACTTCCGTCTGGTCGCGGGAACGACCGGACAGTTGTTGGATGGCCTGACCTATGACGCTTACGGGTCGTTTTATTACGTGACCCTGTTCAATTCAAATAACAATTACCTCAACTACGCCAATATCGGCCAGGCATTGATCGCGACCGGCACTGCCGCCCACCCGGTCTGTGTCAATCCTCAAGGCAATTGCGTGCCGTACAACATCTTTACTCAAGGTGGCGTCACGGCGCCGCAATTGAATTATTTGGAGACCGACGGCACAGGTTACGGGACCACCAGCGAAGGTATTTTACACGCCGACCTCACCGCGGATATGGGCAAGTGGGGCATTACCTCTCCAATGGCGCACGAGGGCGTGGGCTTGAATCTCGGCGCCGAGCATCGCTACGACACGCTCGTGTATACACCTGATGCAGCCTTGAAAGCGGGCGACTTAGCCGGCTTCTCGGGAGCGGTGGTGCCGACGAACGCTGCCTTCGACGTCAACGAAGGTTTCCTCGAGGTACGCGCTCCGATCATGCAAGATAGACCGTTTGTGCATGATCTCGATGTCGACGCCGGCTATCGCTACTCAAGCTACTCCAGCGTCGGATCCACGAATGCCTACAAGTTTGAAGTCCAGTACGCGCCGCTGTCCGATTTTCGCCTGCGCTATTCGTACGATCGTGCCGTGCGCGCACCGAATTTGATTGAACTCTATAATCCACCGGCCTATGCCCAGCAAAGCTTCCTCGGCGTGGATCCTTGCGCCGGCCCTACACCCACTGCGACGCCGGTGCAGTGCGGGCACACCGGCGTGACCGGAACGCAATACGGATCCATTCCGCAGTGCGTTGCAGGGCAGTGTGGCGAGGTAGTTAGCGGCAATCCCGCGCTGAAGCCTGAGCAGGCCGATACGTACTCCGTCGGCCTTACGCTGACACCGACGATGCTGCCGAGTTTTACGGCCAGCATCGATTATTGGCATATTTCGTTCTTCGATCTGATCGGCGTCTATCCTGGCGCCACCCTGTTCGAATCGTGTTTGACGACGGGGAATCCGCTGTTCTGCAGTCAGATCGTCCGTAACAACATCACCGGGGCTCTGACGGGCGCGACGGTCGCGGGCGGTGGCTACATACTGCAAAAAAATTACAATCTGGGGTCCTCGATCGAGTCCGGACTCGATGTTCAGGCCAGTTATCGACTCGGGCTCGGTCGCTGGGGCTCGCTCACCTGGGCCTTGAACGGAGCGTATCTGCAGCATTCGATCACGACCCCCTACCCAGGCGCCAAAAGCTTCGACTGTGTCGGATTGTTCGGGCCGGACTGCAACACTAACTCGATCAATCCGCGCTGGCGGCATACGCTGCGGGTGAGTTGGCAGACGCCGTGGGACAGACTGTTGCTTTCGGCGAATTGGCGATTTATTGGCTCGACCACTCTCGATAACAACTCGAGCCAATCCGCTTTGATGTTCGCTGAGTTTGGCGAGTACGATGCCATCGATGCGCGTATTCCAAACTACAGCTATATCGATTTGGCTGCGACCTTTCAGGTGTTGCGCAACGTCGAGGTGCGCGCCGGGGTGACCAATGTGCTGGATAAGAGCCCGCCTGTCATTTCCTTTGAGCTGACCGGATCAGGAACACCCAATACCTATCCGACGTACGATGAACTGGGCCGGGACTTGTTCGTAGCGTTCACGGCCAAGTTCTAAAGGCCGTCTCGTGACGCTGCCTGGCGGCCGGATATGCAGACCGCCAGGCAGCTGGGGAAACGGGGATTTCGCACGGGCAGCACGTCAACCCCGGTTTGAACCGCTATTATCAGCGCCGCCTCCCAGCATGCTTCGCGTCTTCGCGTGATCAAGGCAAAGAATAGCCCTAGTTATGAAGACGCAGTTGTTAGCGCTTGCGCTGGGGGCACTATGCACCAACGCGGCAAGCGGCGACGCCGACTCAAATGTCTCGACAGCCGGCATTCCAGTAGCCTCCGATGGCGCACAGCCACTCGCGATCCCCACTGCCGCCGATCGATCTGGGCGGATTCTCGCGCAGGTGTTCGTGAACGGCCGCGGCCCCTACCGTTTTATGGTCGATACCGGTGCCAACCACACGGCGCTCGCAGCGTCACTACTACCAGAGCTCGGAATATCGATTGACGCGGACAAGAGCATGACCGTGTTGGGCATCAACGGCTCGGTGACGGCGCCGAGCGTGCGTCTCGACAGTCTGGATGTGGGAGGGCTACACATGAGCGACCTGCAGGTTCCGGTATTGGCAGGGCCCTTGCTAGCGGATATTGACGGTATCCTCGGAATCGACGGCCTGGAAAACAGGACCATGACGGCGAACTTCCTGCACGACCGGTTTGTCGTAACTGGCTCGTTCGGAGGTGTACCGATCGGTGATGTGCTTGTTCCCGGTCGACTGATAGCGCAACATCTGCTCGAGGTCGATTGCCGGGTCAATGGGGTCAAAGCAAAGGCCGTTATCGATACCGGCAGCCCCCGTACCCTTGCGAATTGGGCGCTGCTGAAGGCGCTGGTTCGAAAGTCAGGCGCGAGCGCTTCGAGCCTTCCGACGAACATAATCGATGCGACCGAAGCGTTGCAGGCGGCCGTCATCGAACCGGTCTCATCTATGAAGATCGGCGCTGCCACGAGCGGCAACCTTTATCTCATCTTCGGTAGTTTCCGAGTCTTCAAGACCTGGGGGCTCGAAGACCAACCCGCGGTACTCGTGGGCATGGACGTGCTGGGAAGCTTCGCAGAGATGACTATTGACTATCGTCGCAAGGAGCTCGGTCTTTACCCGAGACCGGATATGATCACTCTCAAATAACAGTGCTTTGGAGGTCGCTGTGTCTTTTCTTCATCGATTTATGCCAGTACTGGCGGCGCTTTACACCGTGACGGGTTGCGCATCGGCGCCCTCCCAACTCGGACGCGACGCCGACGCAGCCCAGCCAATCGCTCGCCCGGTACGCGCCTACGTCACTGGCTCGCGTATTCCGGTGCCGGTAGACAATTCCGCCGCAGTTCCGGCGTCGAATTCGGTTCAGCAAGTAGTTACCCAGCGCGATATCACGCTCACGGGCCAGACAGACCTCGCTGTTGCCCTGCGTCAGTTGGTTCCAACGTTGCATTGATCGCGGGGCGGCTCGCGCTTAAGTACGAATTGCTCTTGGGCTCCGCGCACTTGCCCCTGGACATGTGGGGATGTGCACGAAAACGTGCGAACACGGAAGGACGAGAAATTAGCCAATTTCTGGCATTTCTTCGTCTTTTTCGTATTTGCGCGGAAGCCGGCGGAAGGGGAAAGTGAGGCTAGGGTCGGAATCGAACCGGCATAGACGGCTTTGCAGGCCGCTGCATGACCATTCTGCCACCTAGCCTTAGGTGAGTCGGATAATGGCGTCCCTGGGACACCCGCTGGGAACGCCGCGAAAACTGGAGCGGGAAAGGAGACTCGAACTCCCGACCCTCACCTTGGCAAGGTGATGCTCTACCAACTGAGCTATTCCCGCTCGAGCAAGGAAGGCGAAATTGTAGGTTGCACGCTTGCCAAGTCAAGGCAAACCGCGTGCCTCAATAGCATAAATTCCTAGGTGGTGCAGAACCTTGGCGTCGCAGCTC